>ERZ773055.264-NODE-264-length-35349-cov-7.013572_pt1 | contig 35349 bp, 33 predicted proteins | sample MGYA00580515_ERZ773055 | MGnify/ENA primary metagenome ERZ773055 (study PRJEB29015, sample SAMEA2737993) | human oral metagenome | biome: human oral; feature: human-associated habitat; material: dental | place: China | collected 2064 ...
GAGGTGCGGCTAAGTGATCTGGGCTGAATATTATGAGCGATATGACGGATGGCAGGAAAGTACCCAGTACAACCGTCTGTCCTCTATCAAGGACTTCGGACCGGATGGAAGTCCGTCTGAGGAAATATGTGACTGCATTCAGTATGTGGATACCCGCACGGCGACCGGCATTCTTCGCAGAGCATTAGCAGCGGGAGTCCGGTTTCGAGCTGCGGAAGTCGCGGAGATTGCAGATAGCGGGCAAATCGAAGATGAAGAAGCACTGGAAAAGCTGATTCAGACAGCTGTGGATGCTTATACGGGGGAACAGCTGGATACGCTGCTGAACTGTCTTCCGGATCCGGAACCGGTGTTTGAGTTGATTGATCAGATTACTTCCAAAGCAACGCACTTTACAGAGAAGGATGTTCTGACACTGCTTCCTAATTTACCGGATGAGGAATTCATCTATCAGCTGGTCAACTCGACAGATGCGATTTTCACAGAAAATGGGCTGAATGAGTTATGTGATTACGGTGTGGACGCGTCGCTGATTAGGGATATTTCAATACGCAGTGGTATTTCGTATGCTGATTCGGATGAGTCTGACGAGGAAATTCCGCTGAAAGAGGCACACCCGAAGAAGCCGGGACTGCTCAGCAGTATACGAATGGGAATTGCTCTGGCGGGCAGTCCTAAGCCTAAAAGTACAGGCAGATGCACGAAGATTGTGCTAATTGTCCTCCCCACTATGGTTATCGCTATGGGCGATGGTATTATGGACATGGGCATATAGATGACTGCGAATTCTGTGGAAATGGCGGATGCAGTGGAAAGTGCAACATAGATTGACTTTGAGGTTGCCGGAAGCAGGCATTAATGATGTCCTCAACGTGAAAAGTAATCCGCTGCTTACCGCTACCGGCTAACCGAAAAAGATGAACAAGCATTACTGGGAAGCTGTGTCGTCTTGCGAATGAAGGGTTACGCAATGCTCAAACCGGATACGTTTTCAAGGAAGAAAGCCTATGTAAACGCCCCGGAACAGTTCCTACTGTTTCTGGAAGAGCTGATACGCGGGCGCTTTGGAAATATCATTCGTGCCAAAGGCCTGATTCCGGCCGGGGGTTGTGCGCTTCGCTTTGACATGGCGGACGGGCGCTACAGTGTGCGCCTCGAAGATCCCGACTCTGCTGTACAAGAGACGGATCAAAACGCCGTCGCGGTCTTCATAGGGCATAGAATCGCGAAGCAGGCAATACGCCGTGTGATACATCAAAAAAACATAGCGCAGCGTGGAAAGATACGATTTACCGCCGCAGCCAATCAGAGATAAGAGACTTTCCGATCTATACTTTCGCAGGGTGGCGAGAGGTGGGGGGAGGGTCTCTTTTTTATGTTATAATTTAAGAAGAATGTGACGAAAGGAAGGATGATGTACAGACTGCGGGGATGACTGAATGTTAAAAGATGAATATTTGATCACAGATGCGCTGCTCAAGGCGCTGACCGTTTTTGCGATGCCGCTGATTCTCGGCAGCTTCTTTCAGCAGGTCTATAACATGGCCGATTCCATTATAGTCGGTCAATTTGTGGGATCGTCTGCCCTCGCTGCGGTCGGGGCCTGTGCGGCGCTCACGAATGTCTTTATCTGTGTTGCCCTCGGTTCGGGTGTCGGTGCGGGCGTGCTTGTGAGTCGCTGTTTCGGCGCCAAGGAATACGACAGGATGAAGACCATCGTGTCAACTTCGCTCATCAGTTTTTTGCTGCTCAGCATATGCCTCGGCATCATCGGCTTTTGCTTTTCGCGGCGGATGCTGCGCCTCTTACAGACGCCGGATGACATCCTGGACACGGCGGTGTTGTATCTTCGTGTCTATTTTGTCGGTTTTCCGTTTTTGTTCATGTACAAATATTCTCTCGAGCATGTTCACGTCCATAGGCGAATCCAAGATTCCGCTTGGATTTTTGATTTTTTCCTCGGCTTTCAATATAGGGTTGGATTACCGGATGGTGGCGGGACTGGGACTCGGCGTGTTCGGCGCAGCGCTTGCGACCTTAATCGCACAGGGTATTTCCGCAGTGCTATTGCTTCTTCTTTTTTTGAGCCGGATGAAGCGCTATCAGGGCAGTTTTCGGCGCTTTGACTGGCAGGAATTACGGACCATGTTAGGTATCGCGGTCCCTTCGGTACTGCAGCAGTCCACCGTTTCTGTCGGGATGATGATTGTACAGGCGGTTGTGAATCCCTTCGGAACCCAGGCGCTCGCAGGATATGCGGCCACCATGCGGGTAGAAAATGTCTTCTCGTTGATCTTTGTGTCCATTGGCAATGCGGTATCGCCCTTTGTATCCCAAAACCTCGGTGCCAAGAAGGCGGAGCGGATTCGGAAAGGGTATCGTGCCGCGCTGGTATTGGATGCTTGTTTTGCTTTGCTGGCGTTTCTGATCATTGAAAGCTTGCACACACGCATTTCCGCGCTGTTTCTCGGAAAGGACGGAACGGAACTCGCGTATCGGGTGTCCGGGGAATACATGAAGTGGCTCGGCTATTTCTTTCTTTTCTTGGGAATTAAAATGGCGACGGACGGCGTGCTTCGCGGACTCGGAATTATGCGCCCGTTCCTTTTCGCAAACATGGTCAATCTCGCAATTCGGCTCACGGTAGCGCTATTGTTCGCACCGCGCTTTGGCATCGCATATGTCTGGCTCGCGGTCCCGGCCGGGTGGTTTGCAAACTTTCTGATTTCTTATATCGCGCTCAGGAAGGCATGGACCGAAATTAAAACGCAGGCCTAAGCACCCGGAAAAGGGACTACGTTGCATTCGAGACAGCCGCTCACGAAAGTGGGAGGCTGTCTTTTTTACGGCAACTTTGATCGGTGCGCACTGATTTTCCGGTGGAAAGACAGGACGCGATGCGTTAAACTCTTATTAGCACTATATAACTAATTGACAAAACATTGCGGAGCGTCGGTATAGAAATTCTGGTTTGATTTTTCGGCCGGAAAACAGTGCGGCGCCGTCAGCGGCAAAGGTTCTTAATGAAGGGAGTGATACGATGAATGATTTGAGAGAGATTTATGAACAGCTCGGAAAGCTATACGAAACCGAGCGGGAAGAGATGCCGGTTTTGGATGAGTTTATCCTTGAGTACCGCTGGTTCATGTGTGCTGATACGAGAGGCCGGGGCTCGCAGTGCTTGCGCGTGGGTAAGGAGAAGAGTCCGGAGGCATATAGGGCGGTATTGTCAAAAGAGCTCGGGAAACCGGTTGATCTGGTAATTAAAACATTTTTGGAATCGGGAGATGAGACGCTTCGGGAGCCGCTTGTCGCACTGTTGAATTTGATGAGTAAGCCGTTCAATTCCGAAGAGAGGCTCCTCAAACAAGGGATTACGCGGGAGCCGGGACTCCGGTTTCCCTATGAGGTTGCGGGCAAGAAAGTCGGCATCATAGGCTACGGACTCTACAATCAGTTTTTCCTCGGAAAATGTAAGGAGTTTCATGCCTTTGATTTGCGACCGGAAAAGGGACTTTTGAATTACCGCATCGGGAGAGAGGGCATGAAAGTCTATCCGGAGGGAATTCACTGGCATCTCGGGAAAAGTGCCATCGACTATGCGGATGTGCTGAAGACCCTGGACATGGTCATCATGACGGGATGCACGATTGTCAATGACAGCTACCGGGATATCCTGGCCTGCTGTGAGAAGGCAGAGGTTCGCGGTATTTACGGCCCGAGCAATGAACTCTGCCCCGCGTATCTCTTTGATCTCGGGTACAACTATATTTTCAGCGCCTCGGTGCGCGACAAGGAGAGCTATTTGCAGGCTCAGCTTGCGCCGCTCCCCATGGGAGAAGATTTGAAATTCATGGATTTATACATACTCCGCCGGAACTAATTCCGGTGTCTTAGGGCGGCTCGACAAGAGGGCTGCCCTTTTTGTACTTTTTCGCATCATAGCAGGTATACAAGCATTTCCCGCTTTCTAACTTGACGGAAGTCTGTACAGGAAGTAAGGTAAATATGAAAGAATTATGAAGAAACGCGCCAAAGTGTAAGAAAAAAACAGTCATTTTGCAAGGGCGCGGGACGGAAGAGGGGGAGCTCTGTGAAAGAGAATGAGCGGGAAAAACTGCGTCCTTTGCTCTTTGAGGCGCTGCTGAACCTCCAAAGGCATGACTACGGTTGGGTCGGCACGGACAAATTAGAACAGGAATTGCGGAAGGTAGGGATTCGATATCAAGAATACGGCGCAGAGACGCTGCGCGCCTTTTTGGAGTTCTTTCCGGAAGACCTTGCCATCACGGACAGTGCTGCCACACAGGCGGGAGAGCCGGAAAGAAGCTATGTCATTTTGCGGCAGTACCGTCAATTAAGACGTCAAAAGAGGCGGCAGGATGGCAAGGTTCCGGATGAAAAGAAGCCGGCTTTAGCCAAGCTGCTTCGGGGCATCTTGCAAAATTTGTCGCTGGAGCAGGGCGAATGGATTTATATCACGCAGGTCGGAAACGCCGTGGCTGCGGCAGGCATCAACTATAAAGAGTATGGCTTCATCCAGCTGAATCCGTTTCTGCAGCAGTTTGCGGAACAGATTGAGTTGCAATCTTCCGATCCGTCCGGGACAAAAGCGGAGGCAGTGGTGCGACTTCGCCGCTTTGAGATGAGCGTTCCCCGCAGGGCGGAAAGCGCGGCGGCTTGTGAGAGCGAGCCGGAAAGTCCGAAATTCGTTCTGGACGATAGTCTGAGAGAACGGCTTAAAAAAGAGATTTTGAAACGGGCGCAACAGATTTCCCTCGAGGAAAACAGGTGGAGAGCCGCGAAGTCTTTTCTTGAATTCTTGCGGCAAACCGGCGTGGATTATAAGAAGTACGGCACCGGTGACGGTTTCCTGTTTTTAAAACAGTTTCCGTCTCTGCTTGATGTTCGGATGAAGGCATCCGCCAACGGTAAGAGTCTCTATCATGTGGTCCGGCTGCACCGTGAAGAGCGAGCGTCCGGACAAACGCCGCGAAAAATTGAGGCAGAACGCATCCCCGAAGACAGGAGGGCTTCGGAGGCACCTGAAGCCGCTACCTTGCGGGATTCACGCCCTTTCGCCAAGGCGTCGCACGAGAGGTTACAGAGACTTGTGAAGCTCCTGCGCCCGGAGCGCTAGAGCTACGGAGAGGCTGCTTTACCTGTCTCGGTGACGGCTCCCATCCTCGGCAGATATATGGAGAACCACATTTCCCGGATATGCGCCGAGCATAAGTTCCGGCATTGCCGGGAAACCTTGCCCGGCTATCAAGATGTGCAGTACGGAATCTGCCATACCGGGCTTGTCACAGCGGATTTCAGACCGATTTATGCGTTCTTTAAAAATAATCTTTTGAAGACCGGTCCGCGCTGGAATCTGGAGAGTTTTGCGGCCGTCGGGACACAGGCGTTTGAGGATGTTTCCCGTCACTTTGAAACACTCCCGCCCGCAGCCGCGTATGAGTTTCCGGAGATACAGGCTTTGTCGGACGGCGCGGCGCTGTACTGCGATTACCGGCGGATACTCACGGAGCAGACGAAGAGACTCCCGCTCGATTTTTTACAGAGTTTTTGCACGCGGGAGATGCTGACAGGCGGGGACAGCACACCGGAAGAGGTCTATACCCTGCATCCGGACAATGCGGCGCGAAACCGGTATTTCGCGAACTTAGGCAAACAAATCGAAGAGGTGCCGGGAGTATCGGAGGCGATGAAGCAGGCGTTCGGACAGATTGTGAACCGCAGTCTGCGGGAGTTTCGCTGGAACCGGAGCGTGGCACTGCCCGGCTATGATGCCGCGCGAAATGTCTGTGATATTCTGTTGCCGCTCCGATTTGCGGAAGGAAGGGAGCCGGAACGCGCGATAGCGGTAGAGCGCACAGAGGCAGGTGAGTATATCGCAAGGGAAGTGCTCTCCCTCTCGAGCGCCTACCGCAGGTGCCGCGCGGTTCTGTACCCGGAGAGTCAGTGGCTCTCGGCGGAAAAGACGGTTGCCTACGACCTGGGCTGAATATTGCGAGAAGTGAAGCGACAGCAAGCAGCTGTTGCGGCTGTAGGGCATAATGATCCGCCATCGGGAGACAGTGAGTTATACCCTGATTGAGAAGGTGCAGACAATGTTGATAAGCCGAATGAAGAAGGGAGATTGGATTAACAGCGCAGGTTACCGGGGCAAAGTTCCGAGAGGCGGATTTTTTGGCAACAAGATGAGAAGAAGTCGGCGAAGGGGCTGCGCCAAACTGTCAGGTATCATAGCGGCGCAGATAAGCAGGTAAGAGAAAGGGGGATGTGTCATGAAAAAGAAGTTTGTAGGGGTCTTATTTCTTTGCTGTATCGCAGCGAGTGTGGCGTGCGGCGCAAAGTCGCAGGAGGTCAAGGCAGTGGGACAAACGACGGTCGCGGCCAAGGTGAAGAAAAATACGCACGCTGCGAGTCATGCGGCCGCTGTGACAGAGAGCAGCGCGGCAGAAACAACCTCTGCCGCGAACGAGCGTGCCGCGGAGACAGCATCAACCGCAGAAAGTAGCGAAGCACCGACGGAAGCGCTGGCTGCGGAGACCTATCTCTGCTTTCAGAGCAGTCGCTATACCTACGGAGAATTTCAGCGGGACCTGAGTCAGTTGCAAAAGCAGGCGGGGAGCGCGCTGCGGGTCGATGTGCTCGACAAGACAGTCGACGGCAATCAGCTCTATGACCTCCGCGTCGGGAATCCGGAGGCAAAACATCATCTGCTGGTCTTCGGCGGTATTCACGCGCGGGAATATATTACAGTGCAGCTTGTGATGCGGCAGACCGTGGAACTGCTGGCCGCGCAGCAGAAAAACGGCAGTTTCCGCGATGCCGCAATCAGAGATTTGCTTGCGGACACGGAGATCCACTTGATTCCGATGGCAAACCCGGACGGTGTCAGCATCAGCCAGCTCGGCATGGACGGCATTCACACGGAAGCTGTGCGGGAGACGGTCCGAAATATCGCATCAAAGGACGGAAAGCAGCTCACGGCGGGCTATTTGCAGCAGTGGAAGTCGAATGCAAACGGTGTCGATCTGAACCGGAATTTCGATGCGCTCTGGGAGTCGTATAACGATCACCTCGGGCACGCCTCGGCGGATCACTATAAGGGAACGGCGCCGGAGTGTGAGATTGAGTCGAAGGCGCTCGCCGATCTGACCCGGCGGGTCAAATTTGACGCGACTCTCAGTTACCACACGCAGGGCGAAGTGATTTACTGGAACTTCGGGCAGGAGGGGGCGCTTCGCGACATGACCCTGGCCCTCGCAAAGCGAACCGCGGAACTGACCGGCTACCGCCTGGACGGCAATTTTCAGGCGCTCGACACAGCCGGATATAAGGACTGGGCCATCTCGAAGATGGGTATCCCGAGTCTCACGATTGAGGCGGGGCACGGCGGAAACCCGGTGGATCCGACGCAGATGGAAAGCATTTGGCGCGAGAATAAGGATGTGGTGCCGATGACACTGGAGATGATTGTAAAAGGCGAAGTACACCGCATCAGTGAAACAAAATAACCGGGGGGGAGCAAACGAAATGGCAGAAGGAAAGGGCAGAACGCATATTGTGGCGCTCGCGGCAGCGGGCGTTGTGGCTGTGGGGATCGTGGCCGGCGTATTGATTGCGAGTCAGAGACCGGAGAAGCGCTTTGAGGCGGCGGCGCTGCAGACAGAGACCCGTGAAACGGAAACGCGCCGTGAGACGGAAACAAGCGCTGCGGAGACCGAGACGGCAGCTATGACAGCGGCGACAGCACCCGCAACGACCGCGGCGACAGAGGGCGCACCGCCCGTGACAGCGGCAACGACGGCCGCACCGGTGGCGGTAACCGCCGCGGCCACTGTAGCTGCGGACTACTCGCGCACCATGTATGTCTCGCACTGCGCGCAGTCGATCTCGCTGCGCGAATCGCCGACCACGGCAGCGCGCGCCGTAAAGCAGATTCCGTTTGCGGCGCCGGTGACAGTGCTGGAGACCGCGGACAACGGTTTTTACAAGGTCATCTACAACGGGACCACAGGATATTCGCTCGCATCGTACCTCATTAACTACCAGCCGGATGAGTCGGAGCGCCTGGACAAGCCGGTCGGCGCGATAGAGACAAGCGCTGTCCCCGGCCCGACATACCAGACTATGTTCTGTGTGAACTGCAAAGAGTATATTACGCTTCGCAGCGTGCCGGACACGAAGGGCGCGGATCTCGCGCACATTCCGCTCGGCGCTTCGGTCAGCTATGTGAGAACAGCCGACAACGGTTTTTACGAGGTGATTTATAACGGTAAGCGCGGCTATGCACTGGCGCAGTATCTGAGCTATTGAGAAGGTTGTGTTTCGGTGACGGGGGAAAAGATATGAAAAAGCAGCAAATCGCGGGCGTTGTGCTCGCAGCCGTACTGGTGCTCGGCGGTACAGGCGGCAGAAGCAGTCTCGCTCTATGAGAAGGCAGTGAATGTAAGCCCCAGGAAAGCGGAGGCGCCGGACAGTACCGACAGCGCCCCGCAGAACTATACGGAGCCGCTTACGTTCCGGCGAAACGGAATCTACCGGATTAAGTGCTATGCGATGAATCGGTGCGGCGAGGCGGGTGAGCCGACCGAACTGAACTTTACCATTCAGCTGGATCCGGAGAAATACCACATGAACAGCTGGTATCAGGGCAAGGACGGCGGCTGGTATTACAACAACGACGCGGGTGAACCCGTAATCGGCTGGCGCCTCATTGACAACAACTGGTACTATTTTGCGGACAACGGCAGAATGAAGACCGGCTGGATGGCAAGTATTACTACTTAGATGACAACGGCGTAATCGCAAACGGCTGGCGACAGTTTGAGGGGCGGTATTACTACTTTTTAAGCGACGGCAGTATGGCGGTGAACCAGTGGGTCGACGGTGCCTACTATGTGGGAGCGGACGGCGTGATGCTGGTGTCGACGACGACACCGGACGGCAATCAGGTCGATGCGAGCGGCAAGAAGATTGAGAGAAGCCGGAACGAGAAAGCGGTCGAGGCTTACAGGAAGGTGCTTCTTGACAGGAGCTGGAACGGTTTGGGACGTTTGGGTGGACAGTTTGCCGTCGTGGATGTCAACGGCGACGGCGTATGGGAACTGCTGGCACAGATAGATGTGGAAGGGTATGATGCGAATGTTTCGAAAATATTTTATTTTACAGATCAGCTGCAGCAATTTTCTCTGGATGGAATAGAGTATTGGGATATTCTCATGCCATCTACCCATCGACTTCTGATTGATAGAAGACGAGGAAAATACATAACAAGAGTTATCGGATTCGATAATAAAGTGATAGAGTATACGGATGCATATATTTTTTGGTATGGGTTTTATAATCAAGATGGGAATATTACGGAGGAAATCCGAAAGAAAATGCAGCAGGCGTTCGAAACATATTATACTGCGCCCTGCTATCGGATTGAACTGATTGATATCACAGAGAGTAATGTCAATCAGTATTTAAGCGGAAAGGGAAAAGAGAGCAATCTGACCTATCTTGGAGATCACTACTGAGATTCTTTGCCGCACAGAACCGACTTTACATGGAGTGAGTATCATACCTGTACGTTCGAAGATGCCGGCGGACGAGATATAAGATTTGGAAAAGATGAATTCAATATGGTCGGTTTTGCTTGTCCCGGGGGTGGAAACGGGTGTATACTAGCAACGAACTCAATACAGGGGAGCTTGTGTGACAGGCTGAGAGGAAGGATGACCTTCGACCCTTATACCTGATGTGGGTAATGCCACCGTAGGAACTTCTTTTGCTCTGTGACTTTGACAGGAGGATGCCGCTGGTGGCTTCCTCCTGTTTTTTGTTCAAATTTCGGTGAAAGAGGGAGAATCAAAATGAAGCGGCTTGATATCAGGAAAGTGGCCTTGGCCGGTCTGTTCTGTGCGGTGGCGGTACTGGGAAGTCTGTTTTCGTTTCCGGCTTTCGGGAGCAAATGCGCACCGGTGCAGCATGCGGTGAATATCCTCTGCGCGGTGTTGCTGGGGCCAGGATACGGCCTCGCTGTGGCATTTGCGGCTGCGCTGATCCGCAATGTGCTCGGCATCGGCAGTCTCATGGCATTTCCCGGCGGCATGTTTGGCGCTCTGCTTTGCGGGCTTGTGTATGCAAAGACGAAGAGTATTCCGGGAACACTGTTCGGAGAAGTGTTTGGCACGGCGGTGCTCGGCGGTCTCTGCGCCTACCCGGTTGCCATCTTTTGGATGGGAAAGAGTGCTGCGGGGCTTGCCTTTTATGTATTTGTGGTTCCGTTTCTGATTTCTACAGTCGGCGGTGCGATTCTGGCCGCGATTCTGATTTACAGCTTGCAGACAGCCGGACTCCTGCGACATATGCAGGTAGCGATTCATGGATGAGGAGGAAAAGTATGTTTCAGACGATGTTTGCCAATGTGAGAAAGGCTTGTCCGCTCGTGCACAACATCACGAATTATGTGACAGTCAATGACTGCGCCAATATGTTGCTTGCCTGCGGCGCGTCGCCGATTATGGCGGATGATGAAGAAGAGGTCGAGGAAATCACCGCACTCTGTGCTGGTCTCAACATCAACATCGGCACCTTGAACCGGCGAACCATAGCATCGATGCTGCTCGCGGGAAAGCGGGCCAATGCGCTGGGACATCCGGTTGTGCTGGATCCGGTCGGCGCCGGTGCCTCGAAGCTGCGCACGGAGACGGCCGAGCAGCTTTTGAAAGAAGTGAAATTCACGGTGATTCGCGGCAACATCTCCGAGATCAAAACCCTGGCGTACGGCAGCGGCACCACGAAGGGCGTGGATGCGGATGTCGCCGACAGAGTGACAGACGAAAATCTCCCGGAGATGGTTGCCTTCGCGAAGGCATTTGCGGCGAAAACCGGCGCTGTCATTGCCATTACCGGTGCGATTGATATTGTGGCGGATAGCAGCCGGGCGTACTGCATCCGAAACGGGCATCCGATGATGGCTTCAATCACGGGAACAGGCTGCCAGCTCTCTGCGATGACGGCGGCTTTCGTTGCGGCCAACAGAGAGCAAGCGCTCGAAGCTGCGGCAGCGGCCGTCGCTGCGATGGGCTATGCCGGGGAGCTCGCCCATGAGAGACGCAGCGCAACCGACGGCAATGCGACTTACCGGAACGGCATCATTGATGCGATTTACAACATGACACCGGAGACCTTAGAGAAAGGCGCGCGCTATGAAGTGTACTGAGGAGATGATGCGGCTCTATGCCGTGACGGACAGAGCCTGGGTCGGAAAACAGAGCCTCGCGGAACAGGTGGCGGCAGCGCTTCGGGGCGGCGTGACCTGCGTCCAACTCCGCGAAAAGGAGCTGGATGAGGAGCGGTTTCTCCGGGAAGCCGAGGAAATCTTTGCGCTCTGCAAGCGGTATCGCGTGCCCTTTTTCATCAACGACAATGTTCCACTTGCCCTCCGCTGCCACGCCGACGGTGTACATGTGGGGCAGGACGATATGGATGTCGCGGCGGTGCGCCGCCTGGTCGGGCAAGAGATGATGATCGGTGTCTCGGTGCATACCGTCGAAGAAGCGTGTGCGGCGGCAGCGGGCGGCGCAGACTATCTCGGGGTCGGCGCCATGTTTGCGACATCCACCAAGACAGATGCAAGTTTGGTGACCAAGGAGACACTCCGCGCAATCTGTGACGCGGTTTCGATTCCGGTGGTCGCAATCGGCGGAATCAGCAAGTCAAATCTGCTCGAACTCGCGGGCACCGGTGTCGACGGCGTTGCCCTGGTCAGCGCGATCTTCTCCGCAGCAGACATCGCGGCAGAGTGCCGCCTGCTCTACGGCTTGTCGCAGAAGATGGCAGGGCTTGAAAAGTGAATGGACTGAATGAGAAACGAGCGGAAGGAGGATATGACATGAAAGTATACACAGCGCTCAGCATTGCGGGGAGCGATTGCAGCGGCGGTGCGGGAATTCAGGCGGATCTTAAGACCATGACCATGCAGGGAGTCTATGCGATGAGCGCAATCACGGCGCTGACGGCACAGAATACAACCGGCGTCCGCGCGATTCAGGAGGTGAGCCCAGAGTTTCTGGGGCAGCAATTGGATGCAATCTTTGAGGACATCACGCCCGATGCGGTCAAAATCGGCATGGTGGCCTCCGGCGAACTGATTCATGTGATTGCGGAAAAATTGCGGCAGTACGAGGCAGGCAATGTGGTTCTGGACCCCGTGATGGTCGCGACTTCCGGCGCGGCGCTGCTGAAAACAGACGCCGTGCAGGCGTTGACGGAAGAGCTGTTTCCGCTCGCCCTGCTGGTGACACCCAATATTCCCGAGGCAGAGCTGCTTTCCGGTTTGACCATTCATACCGAGGAAGATATGCTGCGGGCAGCGGAGAGCATCGGAAATCGGTATGACTGTGCCGTGCTATTAAAAGGCGGACACCAAGTCAATGAGGCAAACGACCTTCTCTACCAACAGAGAACTGTACAGTGGTTTCGCGGAGAACGCATCCGGACCGAGAATACCCACGGCACCGGCTGCACCCTGTCGAGTGCGATTGCCGCAAATTTAGCGAAGGGCTTTTCACTGGCAGAGTCCGTGGAGCGTGCCAAGGCCTATCTCACCGGCGCGCTGAAGGCCGGGCTTGACCTCGGCAAAGGCTCGGGGCCGCTCGCGCATTTTTATAGCCTGACCAACGTGTGACCGTTGTCAAAGAGGCCAATTATGAAACAATACGAGGCAGAGCAATCCCCGGAGATCCTGGAAAAACTGCTACAGCTGTCCGCACAGTGGGCGGCGGAACAGAACTGCTACGGCTATTACCCGAATACGGAAGCGGACATCGCGGGAAAACGGATTTTCCTCGCGGATGATGAGGACGGCATCGAAGCGTATCTGCTCGGCAAGGTCGAGAGTGCGAAGAACATGAAATCCATCATGCCGGAGGGAACGCAGTATTTCGAAGTAGAAGAATTGTATGTTGTTCCGGAAAAGCGCTCGCAGGGAATCGGCGAAGCGCTGTTTCGCTTCGCGGAAGAGAAAATAAAGAAGGAAGCGGAATTTATTGTGCTCAGTACTGCGAGTAAGAACAGCAAGGCGATTTTACATTTTTACTTGGATGAACTGGATATGCAGTTCTGGAGTGCGCGGTTATTCAAGAAGGTGGGAGAATAAGCAAAGGTTATTTTCACTCATTTATAGTTGCAAGTGGAACGATATTTGATCTTGAGGTTTCGATGAATCAGGGCCATAATTTAATCAATAGAGCTATCAGATAGCCATGTATGAATATGGCTATTGATACAATAGGGAAAATATTGAATCAGCGATTTGCACCGGGGGGAAAACGTGCTACACGATGGAATCTATGAACAACTAATCAGCAAAGGCCTGGAGCGTGAACTCGAACAGAGTGATAAGTACCACTTGACGGCACCCACTGGATACAGAGGAGGCCTCTAAAATTCTTGCCAAGTATGTTGCCACGGTCGTGGAGCGCGGTATGAAGAACCTGAAAGATCAGGGGGCTGATTTGCAGGAACAGGTAGCACTTGCAAATCACTTGATTGATGCCATTTTGGAGAGAACCAAGGAGGCTGATTTTGCTGCGCTTTCCGTAGCGGAGCGCGCGGAGCAATTACTGGCGCTCTTTGACCGGAAGAACAGCATCCTGGCATTGGATGAAAAGGCGCAGCTCGTGAGACCGGAAACCTCGATTGCGCAGTCAAGTCTCTTCACCGGAGCCGTACATGAGCCGCAGATGTACAGCGAGCTAAAAAAGGAGATCGTATCCAGCAATCGCATTGACATCCTAGTTTCGTTTATCAAATGGAGCGGCTTGCGGCTCATGATGGACGAGCTGAAGCACTTCACCGAAAATGGCGGGGAACTGCGCTTTATCACGACCTCTTATATGGGCGCAACGGATGTTAAGGCCATTGAGGAGCTCCGGAAGCTCAGCAATACGCAGATTAAAGTCAGCTACAACACAAAAATCACGCGACTCCACGCGAAGGCATACATCTTTTATCGCGACAGTGGTTTTACCACTGCTTATGTGGGCTCTTCGAATATTTCCAATGCGGCTCTGACGAGTGGTCTTGAGTGGAATACCAAGATTACCAAGCAGGATTTACCGGAGACCATAGCAAAAGTCGCAGCTACATTTGAGTTCTACTGGAATGACAAGGAATTCGAATACTACGATGAGGGGCAGAAGGAGCGTTTAAGCCGCGCCTTGCAGGCTGAGAAGTACAGCGGAGAACAGCCGACCGAAGTCTACTGGTTTCGGGTCTTTTCGCGTTTGCAACTTGAAGAAAAACAACCTTGGAAGTATGGAAACCGGAGAAGAGAATCAGGGCTTGGATAAGTTCTTTTCATGGATAGGGGAACGATAAAGGGGGGAAATTTAAGGTGGTTTTTAAGGAAAAAGAGTTCAAACTGAAAGATGGACGCAATGCTTTACTTCGGAGTCCTTCGGCGGATGATGCGGAAAATATGCTTCAATTTATTATAAAGGCATCGGGTGAGACAGATTTCCTGATGAAGTTTCCGGAGGAATTTGCGGGGTTTACGCTTGATCAGGAAAAAGCCTTTCTTCGGGCGAACTATGATAATAAGAACGGACTGATGATCATCTGCGCTGTAGACGGCAGGATTGCAGGAAGCTGTCAGATTTCTTTTCGTACCGGGGAAAAAGATCGTCACAGGGCTTCCGTTGCGATTGCCCTTCTGCAAGAGTTCTGGAATCTCGGGATCGGAACAAGGATGTTTGAAGAGATGTTTCAAGTAGCCGGAGAGCGTGGCGATGTTCGTCAGATTGAACTTGACTTTATAGAGGGTAACAAGAGAGCGAGGGGGCTATATGAGAAAATGGGATTTCGGATTACAGGGGTAAAGCCGGATGCCATACGCATGAAGGATGGATCGTTTGTGAATGAGTATATGATGGTGAAACGGCTATAACAAGGCTGCGGCCTATACCTATCTCGGGACTGCAAACTACATGAAGCAAGCGGGCAGTAAGCGATGAACATCACTTGGAAGCTGGATAGCCCCATTCCCGCAAAGTACTTGCGAAAGACCAACACGCTGGTGGTGGGGTGAAGCAGCTTTCCTGTTACCGTACCGGTGGGAAGGGGATCTTCTTTTGAGGCGGTATCTTAGTACCGTGTTTGGACATTGATTGATGAACGGAAGAGCTCGAACTCCCATGAGTTCGGGCTCTTTTCACATTTGCAACTTGACGGGAAACAGCTGTGGAAGTATGGTAACTTATGAAGAATTTATGAAAAGAAGCAGGCCTTGGTGCGGGAAATCGAGATTTGAAAGAGGTAAAACGCACCGCAGAGCGCGCTACTTTATAGTTAGAAAGGTGGAGACGCAGTATGCATCCGGAAGAAAAAAGAAGATGGGAGCCGCAAATCCGGAAGATCATTCGGGAGCGGCAGGCTTCGGCCTACAATATGGTGGATATTGCGACGCTCGAACCGCTCTTTGCGGCAGAGGGGCTTTGCTATGCGGACTTCGGTTTTGCGAGCCTTAGGGATTTTTTGAATGAATTCCGGGCAGTTTTAAATCTGGTGGACGGAGCACCTGCGGGCGGTGGTCTTCCCGCAAAATCCTATGTGCAGCTGAAGGACTTTGAGACTTTAGAAGCGACAGCGGGGCAGAAAGCGGAAGCTTCCGAACAGCCGCTACGGACGGTCTTGCCGGAAGAACCTGCACAGCCGGAACTTTCCGCGGAGGCGAAGGCAGTGCTTGTACCGGGGATTCGTGCGGCTTTCCGGAGTGCGGTTTCCAATGAAGGGGGCTGGGTGAATCTCGCGAGTCTCGGCGCGCTACTCAAAGAAAACGGGGCGGATGCCAAGCAGTTCGGGTTTCAGAAAATTTTGCCTTTCCTCGAGCAGTTCTCGGAACTGCTTGCGGTAAAGCGGGAGCCCACACCGAGCGGCAAGGCCTGGGTCGTCTATGCGAAGCTTCGCGATGCGGCGTCCGCGCTTTCGTCGGAGGGCGTAGGACATACGCCTGTACAGCATGCGGTGCGTGCGGATGCGGTACACGCGGGCGCGGTCACTGAACCGTCCGTGCCGCCTGCGGGCACCCGGACAACGAAGGCAGCTTCGGGAAGCGAAGAAGCATTGCAACCGGAACTCTCTGCGGAAGAGAAAGCGACGCTCGGCCCGAAGGTTTGCGCGGCGGTTCAGGGTGCTGCTTCGGATGAAGCGGGTTGGGTCAATTTAGCCGGAATCGGGGAAGCGCTCAAGGGAAACGGAATCGATGTGAAGCTGCTCGGCTTTCAGAAGATTTTGCCTTTCCTCGAGCAGTTTCCGGAACTGCTTGCTGTAAAGCGGGAGCCCACACCGAGCGGTAAGGCCTGGGTTGCCTATGCGCGGCTCAAGGCGGATGACAGAAGAGAGGGCGCCGGAAAGACTGCGAGAACATCAGTCAGGCCGCAGTCGTCTTATGTTTCCGTGTCAGCGCACAGAACCGTGGAGGGAAAATTCCCGACCAGGGATTCCTGGCTTTTTAACTGGTCCAGAATTCCGAATGCAAAAATCAAAGAGCTCGCGGACAAGGCGCTGGAGGAAAAGTGGTATTACGGCGCGGCGAATGCCGCCGAGGCCGAGAATTACCCGATTTTAAAGAACTATCTCGCCTACACCTTCAAGCGACTTGCAATCGAGGACAAGATCTTATTCGGGAATACCACGGATCCGGAACACGCCGGGGAAGAGTATGCGGCGTTCAATACGGGACTGGTCGACAAAAAGTACGAGTATATCTACGCGCTCTTTAAGAAGAACACGATGACGCCGCAGCCCTATTGGTATTTGCTTGACTTTGTCGTAGCGGGAGAGCAGTCCGGAAAAACCTTGGCAAGGCTCTTTTATCCGCTGCCGAAGCGCGCCGACTATTTTGAGAATAAGTTCCAGAACATGGTCTATGACACTTCGACGCAGTTGCTCTGCGACTACACACACATCATTGTGGAGCGCATCAGCCGCTTTCCGCTTCGCTTCCTGCAGGAGAATTGCCCGCCTGATATGCTTGAAATCGACGGCGTGAAATTGGAAGAGGTCTATCCGAAGCACGCCAAGGACAGCGAGAGAAAGCGCTATTTCGAAGCGCTTGGCGAGCGCATCAACAATATGCCCGTGGTGCTGAACAATTTGAAAAACCGGCTGGAGGCGGCCATTCATTTAACCTTAAAGCGGGTTGAGTGGAATTATAAGACGGCAATCCCGGTGTATTTCCCGACCAGAAATCTCTGCTCGCTTTTGCTGCCGCTCTGCCTCTCGGAGGAGGGACAGGTGGATTTGGCGCTTGTGGTCGAGCATTTGCAGTCGGGCGCGTATCAGGGGCAGACCGTGTTGCCGCTTGACCTGGCTTATAACAACAGCCGTCTTCTCACCCGGCCGGACAGCGACTGGCTCCGGACCGACAGCATTCAGTCGAACGGTTCGGATGACGAGGAGGAATAAAGCGGACAGGCGGTAAGGGGGGAGGAATGAGACGAAAGCTTTGGTTATTGCTTTGCGCGCTGGGTGTACTTGGTATGTCGGTCTGCGGCGATGTATCATTCGCTGACCATGTTTGTCTCAAACTGTGCGGAGTCGATTTCGCTCCGTGAATCTCCGTCCACGCAGGCGCGTGCCCTGCGGCAGAGTCCCTTCGGGGCACCTGTCACGGTGCTTGAAAGTGCGGAAAACGGTTTTTATGAGGTCATTTATAACGGCAGACGCGGCTATGCGCTGGCGCAGTATCTGAGTTACTGAGTGGCTGAAATATCATTGAAAGGGGGATGAGAGATGAAAAAGCAAAAGCTGGTCGTTGTGGTTCTCGCAGCGGGCGTGGTTCTCGGCGCAGCGGTCTTTGCGGGGTATGAGAGCACGCGCTATACGCGGACGGTGCAGGCGGCCGAACAGGAGTGGCAGCTCGGAGACACGGAAGAAGCAATCCCGATCTACGAGAAGGCTATCCGAATGAAGCCGAAGCGGGCAGAGGCGTATCTCGCGCTCGCGGAGATTTATGAGAGAAACAATCGGCATGCGGATGCGGTCACGCTTTTAAAGACCGCCGCTGAGGCGATGTCCGGCAAGACTTCGAAAGATGCGACGCTCATTCAAGAGGCACTGGAACGCTACAGTCCCACTGTCAAAGCATCGCTCGAATCCGGCAGTTATGAGGATCCGGTGGATCTGGAGTTAACGAGTAAGGGCACTTCGATACGCTATACCCTCTTGGAAGCACCGGAGGGCGAGAGCGCGGAAGAGCAGGATTACGAAAAGCCGCTTCGCTTCCGCAGAAGTGGGACCTATCGTCTCCGCTGCTATGCGGTCAATCAAAAGGGGGAGGCCGGTGAGCCGGTGGAGCTTAGCTATGTAATCAAGCTCGACCCGGAAAAGTATCATATGAACAGCTGGTACCAAAAGGATAACGGCTGGTACTATAACGACGATACCGGGGTGCCGGTGGTCGGCTGGCGGCAGATTGACGGCAACTGGTATCACTTTGCCGAGAACGGCGAGATGATGACGGGCTGGTTGGAACTCGGCGACAATTTCTACTACCTCGATGAGAACGGTGTCATTGCAAACGGCTGGCGCAATCTGAACGGCAAGTATTATTACTTCCTTGAGGACGGCAGCATGGCGGTGAACCGTTGGGTGGACGGGGATTATTATGTCGGCGCGGACGGCGTTATGCTGGTCTCGACAACGACCCCGGACGGCTATCAGTTGGATGAAAACGGTAAGAAGATTGAGAAGAGCGAAAACGAGAAGGCAATCGAAGCCTACCGAACCATACTCCTCGACCGGAGTTGGAACGGCAGGAAACTGCCCGGCGGACAGTTCGCTGTTGTAGACATCAACGGCGACGGGGTCTGGGAGTTGCTGACAGAGTTGGATACAGGCGGATATGACGATGCGATTTCCCGAATCTTCTACTATACGGATCATTTAAATCAGTATGCCCTGGATGGAAGCGAGACTTGGGATTGTCTGATGCCTTCTTCTCATCGAATCGTGATTGGAAGAACGCGTGGGAAGAACAGTACCCGAGTGCTCGGTGTACGGAGTGACGGGAATTTGACGGTATACGACGACTCCGATATTTTCTGGGGTTACTATGAAAATGCTGCGGATTGGGTGGGCGCGGATCAGGCAAAGCGCATGAGTCAGACAGTTGAAAAATACTATCGTGACGCATGCTACAACATACGCTTTGTTGATATCACAGAGAGTAATGTAGCGCAGTACCTGAGCGGCAACGGTCAGGAGACCGGTACGAGTTTTGCTGCCGACAACTACCTGTCTCGGTAAAGTATGAACTTGTCGAGACGCTTTGCCTGCATGTATTTTTGCATAGCCCTTGACAACGCCTGCCCCGGCGCGTAAAATAGGTTTAAATCATAAGTGTTGAGACCGATGTCTCGACAGAGTGAATAGACGAGTTAACACAGGATTCGTCTACCCATTTTTACTCTGTTGAGGCGTCGGTTTTTTGTTTTGCCTCAAATCCTGTGGCACCTTGACAAGTGAATCCGCAGCTGTTTAGAGCAAGCGCTCAGGGAAGCACGCCGGGATCTGCAAGCGCAGAGAGCGTGCCAAGACGCGAAGCCTGACTGACTGCGACCAAGAAACAAAAAATACAAAGTAAAAACAACAGCAAAGATAAAGGCAAAGAGACAGCAAGCAGACAAGAAACGTTTGCATACAGGAAAGTGAGGCAAAGCTATGAAGAATATGAATGATAAGGTGTTCGGTCGTCAGGAAAACGTTTCGGTGTTTACGCCGCAGCTGCCCGTGGACGGTGAGAGTACCCCGGGGCAGGCGGCAGGTCAGGCGGCAGGGCGTTTTTTGCAGGCTTCGGCGCTGCTTCCGGCGGAGGGCTTTCTCGGGATGGAATTCAAGCCGGAGCGGGGCGTAAAGCAGGAAATTTTCCTGTTTGCGGCGCCGGATACGGCGGTGCGCGATGCGGACTACGGCTGGATTTTTGAGGATTGCGCGGAGGAGGCGCCGACGGCGTCGAAGACGCTCGAAAGCCTCTTTGCGGAGGGACGCAAGGTATATGCGCTCGCCGAAATCGCGAGCGGCGGAGGCATAACTTTGGATGCAGAGGAGTCTTTGGAGAACGCAAGTCTCTATCGGAAGTATACGGAAGAGCGTTCCCGCGCGGATTTGACCATGCAGTTTTACAAACTCCTCATGAAAGAAGGCGGTCTGCTTCGCATGGTGGCGGGAAGCACAGAGGGAAGGGAGAATCCCGCGTGTACGCGCGGTCGCATTTTCCTGAGTTTTCCGAATGCAATCAGTCTCCGCCTTCGCACTGCGATTTCGCTCGCCTTTCCGGGAACGGTGCTCGAAGAGCTTTCGGAGCATGCGGAGACGGAAGCCTGTGTTAGCGAATCCTATCTCTTTGAGGGGCTGCTCCGCTTCTTTTTACTGCTCTCTGCCATCGAGCGGCGGCAACAGAGACGGAATCTGGAGGAGGTTCCCGAAGAGTGGAAGGAGCAGGAAAGTTTGGAAGAGGCTGCTTCCAAGATGGAAGTGCGGGGCTACTGCTACAATCCGGTTCTCATTGAGGATCTGGAACTCAGTGTGCGCAGCTATACCTGTCTCAAAAAGGCCGGGATTCTTACGGTAGAGCAGCTGAAACGACTCAGCACGGATGAGCTGCGGCGCATCAGAAACATGGGGCGTAAGAGCGTGGCGGAAATTCAGGATAAGCTCGAAGAAATACGGCATCTCCCGGCGGTAAGTCCCCTCCCCGAAAAAGATTATCTGGCGGAACTGGACACGCTGATCGGCTTGGAGGAGGTAAAGACACAGGTCAGAAAAATTGCGGCGTTTGCCAAAATGAAAAAGGATTTCGAGGCGCAGGGAAAGAGAAAACTCAGCCTGGCGCTCAACATGGAATTCAGTGGGAATCCCGGCACGGCAAAAACGACAGTGGCGCGCATCCTCGCCGGCGTTCTGAAGCAGATTGGCATTCTGGATAGTTCCGAACTCATCGAGGTGGGGCGTGCCTCTCTGGTGGCAGGCTATGCGGGACAGACCGCGGAGCGGGTCCGGGATGTGTTCCGGAGCGCCAAGGGGAAGGTTCTCTTTATCGATGAGGCCTACTCCCTGGTCGAGCACTGGGAGGGCGGCTACGGCGATGAGGCAATCAATACCATTGTGCAGGAGATGGAGAATAGCCGGGAGGATACGGTTGTGATTTTCGCGGGCTATCCGAAGCAGATGGAGGAGTTCTTTTCGAGAAATCCGGGGCTTCGTTCTCGCGTTCCGTTTCAGCTCAGCTTTCACGATTACGGGGTTGAGGAGCTGCTGAAAATCACCGCCCTGGAGGCAGAGCGGTACGGCTTTGCGCTTGCGCCGGAGGCGGAAGAGGCAATCCGGAAACTTGCGGCGCCGTGCGCAAAAGAGCAGGACTTCGGCAACGGCCGTTTCTGCAGAAACCTGGTCGAAAATGCGCTGCTCTCCTATGCACAGCGTGTCTACGGCGCGGAGGAAGGCGATGAGACAAATGCGGCGCAGGACTTTGTACTGCGCGCGGAGGATTTCGCCGCGCCGGATGTACAGGCTGCGGCAAAGAAGGCTGTCATCGGATTTCAGCCCTGCGCGGCATAAAAAAGACGCTTTGCTTTTATCGTCGGCGCTGTCATAGCCTGTTGAAAGGCGTATAATAGTTATACAGCGCTTATTCTAAGCAAGGCGCAAGCGATACAAGTATGTGATTGGGAAAAAATCCGAAAAAGGATACGGGATAGCTCGAAAGACGAAAGGAGGCAGCGCATGGGAAGCTTGGCAAAACGGATTGCCGCCCAGCGGGCATTTTTTGACGGGGGCAGAACAAAACCCATTGCGTTTCGGCTTGCGATGCTGGGACGCTTGGAAACGCTGATTCGCGAACAGGAGGATGCCGTTCTCGCGGCACTCCGGCTGGATCTCTCGAAGTCGCGGGCGGAGGCCTATATGACGGAACTTGCCTTGGTCTACGGGGAGCTCCGGGAAGCGCAGCGGAAGCTGCGCATTTGGGCAAGAACAGAGCGCGTGCGGGGCAGTCTCGCAAGCTTCCCGGCAAGGAACTTTATCTACCGGGAACCCTACGGCGCAGTGCTGATACTCGCGCCCTGGAACTACCCCTTTTATTTGAGCATTGCGCCTCTCATTGCGGCGATTGCCGCGGGAAATTGCGCAATCGTGAAATGTTCTACGGAGAGCGTGCACACTTCGGCGCTCATACGAAAACTTCTGCGCTCCGTTTTTCCCGCTTCGTTTGTGTACTGCACGGCGCCGGACACGGACCATGAGGAACTGCTCCGTCAGCGCTACGACTACATCTTTTTTACCGGAAGCCCCCGTGTCGGAAAAATTGTCATGCGAGCCGCGAGCGAACATTTGACACCTGTCACTTTGGAGCTCGGCGGCAAGAGTCCCTGCATTGTCGATGAGAGCGCGGACATAAAGCTTGCGGCGCGGCGCATTGTCTGGGGGAAATTTTTGAACGCCGGTCAGACCTGCATTGCGGTGGACTATGTTCTGGTGCAGCGCCGTGTCAAGGCTGCGCTGGTACAAGCTTTGGCAGCGGAAATCGAGCGGCGCTATCCTAAGGCAGAGCAGCGGGAGAGTTACCCGAAAATCATCAACCGCAGGCACTATGAGCGCCTGCTCGGCCTGATTGCCGCGGAGAAAGAGGTAGTAGGCGGGGCACAGAACGAGCGCGCGGAAAAGATTGCACCGACCCTCTTTCCGGAGGCGGATTTTGACCACGTCTGTATGCGGGAAGAGATCTTCGGGCCCCTGTTGCCGATTATCGCCTACGATGAACTTGAGACGGCAATCGGGGAAATCAAGGCGCGGGAAAAGCCGCTCGCCTGCTATGTCTTTACGCGGGACAAGCGGAAGGCGGAGGCGCTCATACGTAAGCTCTCCTTCGGCGGCGGTTGTGTGAACGATGTCTTGCTGCAAATCGGGAACCACTGCCTGCCCTTCGGCGGTGTGGGAAACAGCGGGATGGGCGCGTACCACGGAAGATACGGCTTTGAGACCTTCAGTCATAAGAAGGCGGTCGTGAAAAACACCGGCTTTCCGGATTTGCCGTTTCGCTATGCTCCTTTTGACGAGAGAAAGTTGAAGCTTCTAAAGAAGTTCCTATGAGCGGATGCCGGGAACCGGGGAGTAGGAGGCTTTCGTGACGGAATATCGAAAACGGAACGATAACGGAATGATATAGGTCGGCGTTCGGAAGCGTAAGCAGATAAGAGAACGCTGCGTATAGAGATAAGATAAGGTCTTTGGAATTCAAACGAACGAGCGGCGGTATGTGTTCCGCAAGAGCGGTAAAGGAGTGATGATATGTCAAAGAAGGCTACGGCGTTTCAGCGCAAGTTTATGAGTTGGATGTACCGGGGCAAGGGGATTTTTAACCCTTTGAACACGGGCTGGATCGATGAGCACCTGGCCTGTGTGCGGGAGTGGATCGCCAACGTGTTTTTCTACCGAAAGGGCGACACGGTGATTATGATCGATGCGGGCTATCATTACGAGCGCCTCGAAGAAAAGATGGGCTGGCTCGGCCTAAAGCCCGAGCAAATTTCCCATGTGCTACTCACGCATCTTGACACCGACCACATAGGCGCGGTCGAGGCGGACGGCGGCGGTCTGTTCCGCGATGCGACTGTGTATCTCGGCGAGATTGAAAATCGCTATCTTACCGGCGAACGGAAGCGCCGTGTGCTCTACCGTCTGGGAAGCTTGCCCCGCGTTCGGATTCCGAACGAAAAGGTTCTGCTTCGGGACGGGCAGGTCTTCACAATCGGCGACATTCAAATCGAGTGTTTTCTGGTGCCGGGCCACACTTGGGGCCATATGGTCTATTTGTTGGACGGACGCTATCTCTTGACCGGGGATGCGATATGGCTCGGCGCGGACGGCGGCTACAGCTTCATTGCCTCTCTTGCGGAGGATAATCGCCTTGCGGTTCGCGCCCTCGCGGAATTTGAGGAAAAACTGCGCGCGCGGCATTTGCAGCCGCTCGTGGTCACCGGACACACGGGCTATTCATCGGACCTTGACTTTGTCTTTTCACACTGCAATCTCTGCTGCAAGACCTCGGGAAAGAGGTGCTTTAATCCCGCGGCACCCTACGACGCCTATGACGAAAGCGAGGACACGGAAGCGCGGGCGGCTGCCCCGTTGTAATTCGGCGGCTACTCCCCGGGCGGACAGGTTGTGGCAGAGAAAAGCCCGCAAAACTCTAAGGAAATCGACAGGTTTGCCGTCTTTGTGTGAATAGACAGCAGTTTGCGGCTCTGTTATGATAGGCAAATATCAAAGCTTAGGGAGGATCACAGATGAAGAAAACAACGCTCTGCGCGACCGTTCTGGCACTCAGCGTTGCGGCCACAGGCTGCGCATCCGGCAAAAAGGCAGAGAGCAGTGCGGCGAGCACTGCGGCGGCGCAAACCGAGGCCGCTTCGACGCAGGCGACGACCATGGCGGCCGAGACAACAGCGGTGGCTGCTTCGGACATGGCGGTGCCGGGGTATGCGCCCGGTCAGATTCCGGAGATTCCGGCGGTTGTTTTGCCGGAGCTCGGCATTTCGGAGAATCCGGCTGCAAAAATCACGCTCGACAAGACCAAGGCGCTCAGCTCGGTTCCGGGTATTACGGTCACGCCGGTCAGAGTCGAGAACGATCAGATTCAGCGCGGTTCCACGGTCATGCAGCTCGGCAACAACGGCGAGGGGCAGTATAAAGACAGAAATTTGACCGTGCAGACCGACGGCAACGGTGCGGGGCAGTATGTCGACGCAGAGCGCGGCATCACGATTCAGCGCGACGACGACGGCTCGGGCCAGTACCTCGACAGTAAGCTCGGCATTTCCCTCCAGGTGGATGATGACGGCGCGGGCAGCTATAAGGATGATCGCTACGGCATCTCGCTGATGGTGGATGACGACGGCGAGGGCCTGTACACAAACATGCAGAACGGGGTCACCGTCACCGCGGACGATGATGCGATGAGCTACCGCGCGGGTAAGGTGCAGATTACACAGAAGAAGGACGGATCGGGCAGCTATTCCGATGCGGAGAGCGGGCTCAAAATCGATAACGACGGCAAGGGCAAGGCGACCGTCACCAAGGGAACGCAGAAGGCAACCGTGGATGCGGCGCCGCTCGGCACGCTGCCGCGCCTCCCGCGGCTCGGTGCGGTTCCCGCTGTCCCGAGTCTCGAGGCAAACAGTCTCCTGATTACCCTGGATTCCGGCGTGCTCTTCGATGTCGACAAATACGACATTCGACCGGAGGCACAGGAGACCTTAAATCAGCTCGCCAAGCTCCTCACGGAGGCAGGGATTACGACCTTTGAAATTGACGGTCACACAGATTCCAACGCGGACGATGCCTATAATCAGATGCTCTCCGAGAACCGCGCGAATGCGATCAAGGAGTATTTGAAGGCGCAGGGCGTGACCGCGGAGATTACGACGCAGGGCTACGGCGAGAGCCGTCCGGTCGCGACCAACGAGACCGCAGAGGGCAGACAGCAGAACCGCCGTGTGGAGATTATCATCCCAACGGTATAAGCGGCGGATGAGAGCGGCTCAAAACCACTCATCGTAGAACTCGATGACAAAGTCCCACAGGAAGCACTCGCGTTGTTCAGCGATGGCTTTTGCGGCCTCGGTATTCATGAGGTCTTTTAACGTGAAGAGCTTTTCAAAAAAATGATGCAGAGAACTGCCTTTGTGATTGTGGTAGGCTTCGCTGCCGAGTCCTAAGGCAGGCGCTTCGGTCGGGTCAAACATGGCCCGGCCCTTGGATCCGCCGTAGGCAAAGGTTCTCGCAATGCCGATGGCGCCGAGGGCATCCAGGCGGTCGGCATCCTGTACGATTTTTCCTTCGAGGCTGTCCGGGGCAATGCTGTCCGTGCCGTGGAAGGAGACCTGGGAAATAATAGAAATGATGTTCGCTGTCATCTCTTCGGAGATGGCAGCTTTTTTCAGGATGCGGCGGGTATTCCGGTAGTCATTTCCTGAAAAGAGCTTCGGGTCATCGGCATCGTGGAGGAGAGCGGCGAGACCCACCAGGGTCTCATCGCAGGGATACGCTTCGGCGAGACGCCGCGCGAGGCGGTACACGCGAAGTGTGTGCCAGTAGTCGTGGCCGCTCGCATCTCCCGCAAAAAGGGTCTTGATTTCTGATTGAACAATTGCAACGGATTCTGTCATAGTAACTCCTGAATTTTGAATGTCTGTCATTGTATACCGGTGGAAGCTGTGTAACAAGTGAGAATGACTGCCGTTTTGTCACAACATACGGGCAAAAATGGTTATAGAAATCTAACAGTTTTTCTTGACATTGCCTTCGTTTCGGGCTAGAATTGCAAACATATTGCAAATGGAAATAGCTTGCAAATATCAACCAAGGGGATAACAGAGGAGGCATATGAAAAAGTTCGGACAGTTTCTTTTGGTCTCCGCGCTTTCGGCAGCATTATTGGCCGGCTGTGGCGGAAGCAAGAAGGCAGAGAGCAGCGCGGCGGGAAGTAGCGAGGCGAAGACAGAGAGCACGGCTGCGGGCGGTCAGAAATTAAAGATTGTCACGACCATTTTCCCGGAGTACGACTGGGCAAAGGCTGTGCTCGGCGACAAGGCGGAGAATGCGGAGCTCACACTGCTCTTAAAGAACGGCGTGGATTTGCACAGTTTCCAGCCGAGCGCAGAGGATATCGCAAAGATCAGCGAGGCGGATCTCTTCATCTATGTGGGCGGCGAGTCCGACGGCTGGGTCGATGATGCGCTCAAAGAGGCGAAGAATAAGAACATGAAGGTCATCAACCTCATGGAGACCCTCGGCGACAAGGCGAAGGAAGAGGAGATGAAGGAGGGCATGCAGGAGAGCGAAGACGAGCATGACCACGACCACGGCAAGGAAGTCTCTACCTTCGAGGACAGCGAGGTAAAGGACAGAACCCTCGCCGACTGGAAGGGCGACTGGCAGTCCGCTTACCCGCTCGCAAAGAGCGGCGCGCTTGATGCGGCATTCAAGGAGAAGGCCGAGAAGACCGGCAAGATGACTGCCGAGGAGTACAAGGCCTACTATACGAAGGGCTACGAGACGGACATCGCGAAGATCAACATCGACGGCGATACGATCAGCTTCACGGACGAGAGCGGCAAGACCGTGAAGTCTCCGTACAAGTATCTCGGCACTTACATCCAGAACTGGTCCACGGGCACCAAGGCTGCGATGTACCGCTTCGAGGCGGAGGATAAGAATTCCGGCGCGCCGATTTATGTAGAGTTCAACGATCACATGATTGCGCCGGCGACGGCGGAGCACTTCCACATCCGCTTTAGCAACGAGAGCTTCGATGCAATCAAGGATCCCGAGAATTCCTGGCCGACCTTCTATCCGGCGGCGCTGACGGGGGAGGAAGTCGCCGATGAGCTCGCAGGTCACGACCACCACGAGGAGACCGAGTACGACGAGCATGTCTGGCTCTCGCTGAAGAACGCGGAGCTCTATGTGAACAAGATTGCCGAGGATCTCTCCGCGCTCGACACGGCAAATGCAGAGAGTTACAAGAAGAACGCAGAGGCTTACAATAAACAGCTTTCAGAGCTCGACACGCAGTATGCGGATGTCGTGAAGAACGCTACCAATAAGTATCTGCTCTTTGGCGACCGCTTCCCGTTCCGCTATCTCGTGGACGACTACGGTCTCGACTACAGCGCGGCGTTTGTCGGCTGCTCGGCAGATACCGAGGCGAGCTTTGAGACGGTTCGCTTCCTCGCGGACAAGGTGGACGAGAAGAAGCTCGGCAGCATCCTTGTGATTGAGAATTCCGATCAGAAGATTGCGAACACGATTCAGCAGAACACTAAGGAGAAGAACCAGAAGATTCTGGTCCTCGACTCCATGCAGTCCGTGACCGAGAAGAACATGGCGGACGGCGAGACCTACCTCGGCGTGATGAAAAAGAACCTCGAGGTCCTGAAGCAGGCGCTGCAGTAAAGCAGCTTTGCGCTCGGAAATCGGGAAACAGAACAAAAAGCGGGAGGCACCTGCAAGTTGGCAGGCGCCTCCCGCTTTTATCTATCCTTACGGCTCACTGACTTCAAACAGCATGTCGCCGTAGCTCGGGAGCGGCCAGAGATCCTTGTCAATTACGGTCTCGAGCGCATCGGCGCTCTCGCGGAGAATCCGCATGTCTGTGACAATTTGCGTGTGGTAGGCTGCGGCGCGCGCGGCCGGGTCCTGAATGGAGGCGGCGAGATCGGTATCGCTCTGTAATTTCTCGCGGCTTCGCTTCATATCGCTGAGGAGCTCGCTCGCGCGGAGCAGCAAATCCTCCTGCACGCTCACATCGGCCGCGGCGCAGGCACTCTTCACCTGATTCACCGAGGTCGCAAGCCGGGTCACATAGTGAATCGCCGCGGGAATCAACTGCTTGCCGGAGATATTGATCATGGCGCGCGACTCGATGTTGATGCGCTTTGCATAGTTCTCGTAGGCGACAATGCTGCGGCTCTTTAACTCGGTCTCGGAGTAGATTCCGAAGGCAGAGAAGAGTTCCACGGCCTTTTTGCTTGTGAAGGCGGGAATCGCGTCGATTGAGGACTTTAAGTTCGGGAGCCCGCGCCGCGCTGCCTCCTGTACCCACTCCTCGGAGTAGCCGTTGCCGTTGAAGACAATGCGCTGATGTTTGGTTAAGAGTTCGCGTATCAGTTCCCAAGCAGCTTCTTTGACGGAAGAGGCCTGTTCGAGGCGGTCGGCCGCGAGGCGGAACTGCTCGGCGAGTATCGTATTCAGAACAATATTGGCGCTCGCGATGCTGTCGCCGGAGCCGACCATGCGGAACTCGAACTTGTTGCCGGTGAAGGCGAAGGGCGAGGTGCGGTTTCGGTCGGTCACATCGGCGTAGAGATTCGGGAGCGTGTCGACATGGGTCTCGAGGCTCTTTCCGGAGAGCGAGCTGCTCGCGACACCGGTCTCGATAATCTGTGCGACAATATCCTCGAGCTGGCTGCCGAGGAAGCAGGAGATAATTGCGGGCGGCGCCTCGTCCGCGCCGAGGCGGTGGTCATTGCCGACATTTGCCGCGGAGAGACGCAGGAGGTCGGCGTGCGTATCCACGGCCGCGAGCACACAGGCGAGCGTCAGGAGAAACAGCTGATTCTCGTGCGGGCGCTTGCCGGGGTTTAAGAGGTTTAAACCGGTGTCGGTCGAGACGGACCAGTTGTTGTGCTTGCCCGAGCCGTTGACACCGGCAAAGGGCTTCTCGTGCAGCAGACATTCGAGCCCGTGGCGACCGGCCTGCTTCTGGAGGATCTCCATGGTCAGCTGGTTGTGGTCGACCGCGAGATTTGCCTCTTCAAAAATCGGCGCGAGCTCGTGCTGGCAGGGCGCGACCTCGTTGTGCTCGGTCTTTGCGCTGACGCCGAGCTTCCAGAGTTCCATGTCCACATCGCGCATAAACGCGGCGATGCGCTTCCGGAGCACGCCGAAGTAGTGGTCGTCGAGCTCCTGGCCCTTTGCGGGCATGCTACCAAAGAGCGTGCGGCCGGTGTAAATCAGATCCTTCCGCTTCAAATACTTTTCGCGGTCAATGAGGAAATATTCCTGCTCGGCGCCGACCGAGGGCTTGACCCATTTCGCGTCGTCTATGCCGAAGAGCTTTAAAATGCGAAGCGCCTCGCGGTTTAAGGCCTGCATAGAGCGGAGCAGGGGCGTCTTCTGGTCGAGCGCCTCGCCCGCGTAGGCACAGAAGGCGGTCGGGATACAGAGCGTCACGCAGTCGCCCTCTTTCCGGAGAAAGGCAGGGCTCGTGCAATCCCAGACCGTGTAGCCGCGCGCCTCAAAGGTGGCGCGGAGACCGCCGGAGGGGAAGGACGAGGCATCGGCCTCGCTCCGGACCAGGTTTTTGCCGGAGAATTCAAGCAGGGCGCGTCCCTCGGAATCCACGCCGGAGAGGAAGCTGTCGTGCTTCTCGGCGGCGACGCCGGAGAGCGGCTGGAACCAGTGGGTGTAGTGGGTCGCGCCGTTCTCGACGGCCCATTCCTTCATCGCCTGGGCGACGGAATCCGCAATCGCGGGCTCCAGTTCGTAGCCCTCGGTCATCATTTCCCGCACGCGCCGGTAGACGGCCTTCGGCAGGCGCTCCCGCATCACGCGGTCGCCGAAAACATTTTCACCGAACAGTTCCGCAATGTTTACCCTTTCTCGTTTTTCTTCCATTGGTTCCTCCTTGTATGCAAGTGAACATGTTTGCGTGACTGTACCACAGGAAAAAAGCGGTGTAAACAGAGTCGGCATAATTTCAGTAAAATGCATGGATATTTATGAGATAGATAACAGCGTTTCAGTGAAAATCGTAGGAGAGGCGGAGTGTATTTCCGCGCCGCGCGACGGTCGCAAGGGCGCCGCTGACCAGCGGGAGCGCCGGCGGGAGATGTCCGAAGTCCGCATCCATGATGATCGGAACGCGGTATTTTTCGAGGCGGCGGAGGACAGCCGTGTATTGGTCGAGCCCGAAGAGCGGTTCGTCAAAGTGCAGGGGGCGCCCGATCAGAAAACCGCCGACGCGAGAGAACCAGCCGCAGTGAGCGAGACGCCAGAGCACGCGTTCCATGTCAAAGACATTGAGGTCGCAGGACTCAAAGAACCAGAGTATGGGCTCGTCCAGGTAGCGCTTTAAAAATTCTTCCACTCGGTCAAAGCAGGTTCCCGCGAGTCCGCCGATGATATCAAGGCAGCCGCCGAGCAGGCGGCCGCGGAGTGTGAGCGGCGTCTCTGTCTCCTTCATGTCGCCGTGCGCATCCGGACAAAAGCAGCGGAGTTTGGTCTCGCGGTCCAAATTGTAGGGGAGCAGCGGGTGCTCTTCGTCGCGGAGCGCGGTGTACTGCCAGCGGGTATAGTTTTCAAATGCCGCGCGCTTGCCGGTGAGTAAATCGAAGGCATCGAAAAGGGCCGGGTGCCAGGGCTCCATGCCGAAGGCGGGGGCATTGGGGCCGTAAACGGACGCCGTATCGCAGAGAGTCGGCAGGAGGAACGTGAGGTTTGTGTTGTCCGAAAAGCCCATGAACCACTTGGGCGGCGCAGTTTGAATCGCGGGGAAATCCACCTCGTCCAAAATGGTGCACATGAGTTCACCGCCGCCGAGGGAGAGGAGTATGTCCGTGTCTTCCCGCGTAAAAAAGTCATTGACTTCGGCTGCGCAGACCTCCGGCGTATTGCTGATGCCGACACCTTCCTGCACAAAGGCGTTCGGGCCGGTCACGCAGCGGTAGCCCACGGCTTCAAACTTAGCACGGGCATTCAGAAAAGCGGAGCGATAGGGTTCCGTTGCGGCGCCGAAAGAGGGAGAGATAAAACCGATGCTTCCGTTTTCGGGTAAAAAGTGAGGGTAGCGCATAGAGCCTCCTAAGAACAAACTGAGTTTCGGGAATCAATTGTTATCGCTTAAACGCTATTATGCCACTGAAGTCGCTTTCTTAACAGGGAATTGCGGGGTAAAATAGGACGAGAAGAAAAGCATGAGAAGGAAAGTATAAGAGCGATATCAAACGGGAGGAATGACTGTGAGTTGGAGCGGCATGCGGAATAAGCTTGAAAAGGAATATCTGGCGGGGGCTCTCCGCGGACATATCCGTTACTATGCGACGAGTTACAGCAAGAGTCCGGACCACGAGGGTCGCGCGGCGATTCTCTTGGACGGGAAAGAAATCATTGCGGGCTGTTATTACAACAACTGGCTGAAGGCCGAGCTCTTTCCGCGGGATGAGCGCTACGAGAGGCGAATGAAAGAAGAGATGGCCTTTATTGACGACACCGCGGTTCAGCTCGGAATCTTTGACCAGCAGAGTTTCTATGAGGCCTTTTCGATTTTTGACAATCAGAGCATAGAAGAGAGTCTCGCAAGCGAAAATATGCTGGTACGCATTTTCGCGATTCTGGACCGCAGGGTAGGAAAACGGAGACTTGAAAAAATAAGGCGGGAAATCGACGGGGGAGAAAAAACGTTTCGCGAATTTTTTGCGATACGGGCAGCCGCAGAGGGAATGGCAGCGGAAGCGGAGCGTGAGAGATGAGGAAAGAAATGAAACGGGTCGCGGGACTTCCGCTGCCGCTCTACCTCGCTGTGCTGGGACTGCTCTTCCCGGCGCTTTGGCGCGGTGTCATTCCGGCAGGCATGCCGGGCGGCTTATTTTTACTTTTGGTGCTCGGCGAGGGCTTGAACGAGCTCGGAAAGAGTGTGCCGCTTGTGCGGACCTATTTCGGGGGTTCGGTGATCTGTGTGCTCGGCGGCGCGGCAATCGGGGCGAGCGGCCTTCTGCCGAAGGACAGCACGGAGATGCTCGGCCGCTTTATTCAGAGCGAGGGATTTCTGATTTTTTACATTGCGGCGCTGATTACGGGCAGTCTCTTTCAAATTGACCGGCAGCTCTTATTTCGCGCATCCCTCCGAATTCTGCCGACCGCGCTTGCCGGTGTTGCGGCGGGGACGGCGGTTGTGGTGCTGCTCGGTCTTTTGCAGGGCTTTTCGGTGACAGAGAGCCTGCTCTACATCGCGATTCCGATGACTTCCGGCGGGATGACCGCGGGCGCGGTGCCGCTCTCCGCAATCTATGCGGAGGCGAGCGGCATATCGGCCGGTGAGATTCTGACCAGGATTGCACCGGCGACGGTGCTCGGAAACATTGTCTCGATTCTGTTCGGCGCGCTTACGGTGCGGCTTACGGCGCGCTTTCCGAAGCTGAGCGGCGGCGGGCAGCTCCTTCGGGGGGAGGGAGCGGCGCAGAAAAAAAGTCCGGCACAGGCGGACTTCGGGAGTCTGCGCGCGGGACTTCTGCTCTCGCTCGCCTTTTATACGGCAGGGGCGCTCTTACACGGCTTCCTTCCGGCACTTCCCGCCTATGCGGGCATGATACTCTGTATTATGGCGGCGAAGGGCTTTTCTGCTCTGCCAGGGGAGATGGAAGAGGCAGCGGCGGCCTGGGGACAGTTTGTGATTCGCGCCTTTACGGCGGCGGCGCTCACGGGCATCGGCATAGTGCTCCTCGATTTAAACCGGCTCGCGGCCGTGCTGACACTTCCGTATCTCTTGACCGTTGTGCTCGGTGTACTCGCGATTACCCTGACCGCAGGTTTTGTGGGCAGCAGGCTCATGGGATTCTATCCGCTCGAAGCTTCGATTGCGGCGGGCATGTGCACGACGAATATGGGAGGTTCCGGCAATGTGGCGGTGCTCTCGGCGGCGGATCGCATGTCGCTCCTGCCCTTTGCGCAGATTGTGACCAGGAGCATAGGCGCGCTCATGCTGACGCTCGGCGGGATTCTCGCCGCGATTCTGCTGCACTGAGCACTATTTCTGCTTTTTCTTGCGCAGTCGGAGATTAGGATTGTAGCAAATGTGAAGATATGCTAAGATAAAAGATAGCGCTGATGACGACGCGGAGTCCTTTTTAGGGCTCCGCGTTTCCGGCATAAGTAGAGAGGTATCACAGACGATGAAGATTGATCCGCGCGCATTTTCGAAAGATGGATTTTTAAAAGATCAGGATTATCTGAGCAATTTTCCGTATGGGCGTTATCCTACCTCGTTTAACGGCTGCGGCTGGGTTGCGATTTACAATGCAGAACATGCTGCGGGGCGTGGCATAGCGGTTGAGGCGGTCTATGAGGCTATGCGCCGCATTCTCCCCTATGAGGGGACACACGGCACACCGTTTCCGACCATGGTGCGCTACTTTAAAGAGAGACACATTCCGATCACGCGCATTTACGGGAGCGGTGAGGAACTGGTGCGTATCGTGCGGGAGTGCGGCGCGCCGCGCGGTATTCTCCGCTATATCGAGGGCAGAGAGCCGCATTACATTGCCTTTGTGCGCGTCAGCGACGAGACACCCGCGCGCTATCGCTTTTTCAATGCGACCGACGGCAAGGAAGATTTTGTCGAGACGATGGAATATTTTCGCAGAGAGCATTTAGGCGGCCGGCAGGTGGTGCGCCTCTTGCTGCCGGGAGAGGAGAGAGAAGATGCACGAGCGCGTGGCAAAAACCATCTTGTCGACGCAAAATGGTCTGAACATTTACCGAGGCGGTGTGTGCAGTATCCTGTCCTGCGACGCAAAAATAGCTTCGAGCCGCTTTCGGGAGTCGGACGGGGAGCTTGAGGCGAAGGTCAACGCGCCGGAACTTCTGGAGGCGACCCTGCGGCGGAAGCAGAGCCGCTGCATGATTATGGTGGGCTCGGCGAGCGAACCCTACCCGAAAGAGGAAGAGGAGACCTTGCTCATGCGCCGCTCGCTCGAGGTCATAGACCGCATGGAGTTCGGCGTCTCGCTCCGCACCAAGTCGCTTCGCATGCTCCGGGATCTCGATATTCTGGAGAGCATCCAGCGGAAAACCCGCTGTGTGGTCGAGGTCATGCTGACCACGGCGGACGAGGCACTTGCTTCGCGTCTCGAACCGGCGGAGAGCACGGTCGGGGAGCGGCTGGAACTGTTGCGGGCGCTCCGCGACGCCGGTATCCCGACGGTTGTGACACTCGGCCCCGTGCTGCCTTATCTGACGGACAGCCTTGAAAATCTCGAAGCCCTGCTCGGCGACTGCGTCGAGGCGCGAGTCTACGGTGTGATACAGAACGGCTTCGGCGTGACGCTCCGGGCGGGTTCCTCCGCCTATTTCTTCTCCTGTCTCCGGGAGCTTGACCCGGAACTGCCGGAGAAGTACGAGGCTCTGTTGCCGCCCGGCAAGCCGAGAAAGGCGGGCATGTTTCTGTCGCCGAACGCGGCGGCGCTCGCCGACTTTTTTCAAAAGAGCACGGCGGCCTGCCGGCTGGTCACCGATCAGGAGGCCTTGTTTGCCTATCGCCACGCGTTTCTCGACAGGCGAGCGGGGCAACAGCTATCTCTCTTTGATCTCTTCGAAACCTGAGGCGGCTTAAATTTCCCAGCCGCCCGAGAGGGTCAGAATGTTGCCGGTGAAATAGACGGGCGCCGCTGCCAGCTGAGAGACCAGGGCAGCGACTTCCGCGGCTGTACCGAGGCGGCCCGCCGGAATCTCGTCTTCGAGGGCACGGCGTTCTTCGGCGTCGAGCCAGGCATTCATGTCCGTGTCGATTGCGCCCGGCGCAATCGCGTTGACCTGGATATTCGAGGGTGCGAGTTCTTTGGCGAGCGCCCGGGTAAAGCTGTTGACGCCGCCCTTGGCTGCAGAGTAGGCGACTTCGCAGGAGGCGCCGCGGCTGCCCCAGACGGAGGATAGAAAGATAAGCTTGCCGCTGCCGACTCGCAACATGCGCGGAATCGCGAGTCTCGAGAGATAAAAGCAGGAACT
>ERZ773055.267-NODE-267-length-35279-cov-10.595333_pt1 | contig 35279 bp, 40 predicted proteins | sample MGYA00580515_ERZ773055 | MGnify/ENA primary metagenome ERZ773055 (study PRJEB29015, sample SAMEA2737993) | human oral metagenome | biome: human oral; feature: human-associated habitat; material: dental | place: China | collected 2064 ...
AAATTATAGGTTTTTTACTATCTTTATTATTATTAACAACTAATTCTTTTGTTAATATATATCAGTTATCAAATAATAAAAAAAATATTGTTAAAGAAGAAATAAAAAATAAAACAATAAATAAAATAGAAACAACTCAAACTCAAGAATTTTCAAAGAAGGATGCTTTAGAGGGACTAATATCATTATTAAAAGATGTTCAAAATAATGAATTAGGTATAGAGAAACAATTAGAATTAATTAAAGATAAAAATAATGATTTAAATTCAATTATTAACAAAGATTCTTTAAATTGGATTTATCTAACAGATTTTATGAATACTGAAGATGTTCAAAGAACAACTATTCAGATTTTACTTTCTTTTATTCAACAAATGAAAAATAATGGAAATAAAGATTTAAATCCTTTATATACAGATTATGATAATATAATTTATTTAGATAAAGAAACTAATACCGCACAAATTCCTATTAATATTTTTACAGGAACATATGGTTCAATTTCATTTGAAATGGTTTATATAAATAATCAATGGAGATTATCTCCTTATTCATTATTAGAATCAGTATCACTATCAGCACAAATTAATGAACAAAAGAAAGATAAGTAATTTATCTATTATAAAAAATATTAGAAATGAATATTTAAATAAATCTAATAAGTAGAGTAATTAAAATTGCTCTACTTTTTATTCATTATCATCTTATTTTAAGACAATATTTAAAAAATTTTTTATCTAAAAATGTTGTTAAATCAATGTTTTATAAAGTTTAAAAAATTTTTTTGAAAAAATATTCAAAAAAGTGTTGACAAACATATTAAAAGATATTATAATTATATCTGTAATAAATATTAACTATATTATTTAGTTAATCGAAAAAATAAAAATAGACACTTGTTCAAGAAAGGAACATATTATGAATAAACCAACAAAATTTGCACTTACTACTGTAACACTATTGACAGCATTTACACTAGCAACTTCAATTACTTCTCCTGTATCTGTTTCAGCTAATGAACCTCAGACAAATCTTCCGACTGATGTTCCTGGTGTTGTAACATATACTACTAAACCTACATATGTTGTGGCGGCAACAATCAAACTTGACTCTACTAAACCAGATCCATCTCAATATGCAAAATATAAAACAATTGAAGATGTTGAATATGAGGACTCAGAAACAGCTCCTGCAGGATATGTAAAAGATGAAAGTAAAACAAATTACTATGAAAACATGGTTGATTACAAGGGGTCAATTGCGTATAAATTCTATAAACCAGTAACATCTGAACCAGAAGCTCCTACACAACCAGAAGCTCCTACACAACCAGAAGCTCCTGCACAACCAGAAGCTCCTACACAACCAGAAGCTCCTGCACAACCAGAAGCTCCTGCACAACCAGAAGCTCCTGCACAACCAGAAACTTCTAATACAACACTAAAAGAAGAAACTTCAAATGAAACAATTCTTCCAAAAGCTGGTGATAGTTCAATTCTATCTTTACTAGCAGGATTGACTGGTCTAGGAATGTTCAGTTTTCGTTCTCGTAAAAATAAATAAAATATAAAATTTCAAGCTTAGTTATTATATAATATATAATAACTAAGCTTTTTCTTTTTGGAATATTAAAATAAAACAAAAAGAAAGAATTTGAAATGACTTGTGAATTATATAATGATGATTGTTTAGAAAAAATGAAACAATTCAAAGATAAATCAATAGATTTAATTTTATGTGATTTGCCCTATGGAACAACACAAAATAGTTGGGATAGCATAATAGATTTAGATTTATTATGGAAACAGTATGAGAGAATAATTAAAGATAATGGTGCTATCTTATTGTTTGCTCAAACTCCATTTGATAAAGTTTTAGGATGTTCAAATTTAAAATTATTGAGATATGAAATTATATGGCAAAAAACACATCCAACAGGATTTTTAAATGCAAGAAAAATGCCTTTAAAGGCACATGAAAATATTCTTGTTTTCTATAAAAAACTTCCCACTTATAATCCTCAAAAGACAGAAGGTCATGAAAGAAAAGTTGCTAAGAAGTCTAGTAGAGAAAAAGGAATAGAAACAACTAATGAAAAGATTCTAAAAGGAAGAAATAATTATGGTAAAGTAAGTAATAATATAAGAGATTATGATTCTACTGAAAGATTCCCATTAAGTGTTCAAGTTTTTTCTAGAGATACACAAAAATCAAAATTTCATCCTACTCAAAAACCAGTAAAATTATTACAATGGTTAATAAAAACATATTCAAATAAAGGAGATATAGTTTTAGATAATTGTATGGGAAGTGGATCAACAGGAGTAGCTTGTTTAAATACACAAAGAAATTTTATAGGAATTGAAAAAGATAAATATTATTTTGATATAGCATCTAATAGAATAGAAGAAGTAAAAAAGAAATATAAATTATTTGATATTTGATTTTTATTGTTATATAATATATATAAATAAAACATAAGGAATGTGAGTTTATGAGTAAGTTAAAAGATACAATATATATTAATACAAATTATTATTTCAAAGATAGAAACGGAAATTATATTTTTCCTAATTGGAATAAAGAAACACAATTATTAGCATTATGTCTAGAAGAATTTTATGATATTAAAAGAAGTAAGATTTTTTATGAAAATAAAGGTAAAATATTTGATGTAGAAAACAATGAAATTATTGGGTGGTCAATTAATGGCTCACCAATTAAAAGTGAAAGGTAAAGATTAAATGTTTTTTAAGAAAAAAAGTAAAGATGAAGATATTAGTTTAGATAATTTTTTATTAACACCCGATGATAGAAAAATAAATGAAGTTGTGATTGAAGATAAAAAAGATAATACTATTTCAGGTGAAGATTATTATAAATTAAACACTTCAGAAAAAAATGATAGTAGTCCAATTGAAGTTAGTTATGATGAAAAATTTAAAAATGAAAATGTAAATGAAGTAGTTTATGAACCTATTGAATCTGAATCAGTTCAATATAGATTAGCAAAATATATTGTTTTAGAACATATAAAAGATAAAATTGTTAATCGAGGAACAACATTAGGAAATATTTTAGCAGGAATTAAATATAGTAATTGGAAAATCACAGAGTTGTTAGGAGAAGAGTATTCATTAACAACTGAAGAAGAACAATTCTTACTTTCAAAAGGTGTAAGTTATTGTAATTTAGAGAATATTAAAATTTCTCCTACTAATATTCAAACAAAAGGAAAATTAAAAAAATCGAAAGATTTTATTAAAAAGTTACAAATGTTTAATAAAGAAGAATTAGATATTATTTTTAAATAAAAAGATAAACTTAAAATAGTTTATCTTTTTTATTAGGAATATTTTAAATAAATATAATAAAAAAGATGAGGAAAATAAAATATGGATATTCTTAAAGTATTTGGACAACCAAGATGTGTTCAATGTAAAATGACAAAAAGATTTTTAGATGAACGAAATATTCAATATAAATATATTGATGTTTCACAAAATGAAAAAGAATTAAATTATATTAAAGAGCTTGGATTTAGCAGTCTTCCTGTAGTAGAATATGGACAAGTGAGATTTTCTGGATTTAGACCAAATAGTATTAATTCTTTATTTGGATTTGATTAGAAAGAGTGAAAGATTATGTCTATTAAATATCCTACCATTTATATTAAAAATGATGAAATAAATTTAAAAACAAATAATATTATTATTATAAGAGGTCCTAAAAATACAGGAAAAACTTTAATTGCATTAGATATAATTAAACAATATAATAATTTAAATAATATTGAAATAATTTCTTGTTCTGAGTCAAAAAGATATAGTTTGGATAAAGAAATTACAAAAATTAATTTATTAAATTATTTAAAAGAATTATTAATTAAGCTTGAAAAAGATGAAGATTTATATACTCGTATTGAGCAAAATATAATATATTTAGATGGGCTAGATTTAGAAAATAAAGAAGTAATAGAAATTTTAAATAAAATATTAAATAAGGTTAAGTTATCTTCATATACTTTTATAATTACAACAAGACATAGAAATAAGAGTATAATTGTTCCTGATATAATAATTAGAACAAATGTAAAAGATAATTATGACTTATTAAAAATAACCCATCAATCAATTTTATATAATTCTCCAAAAGTTGTTATTGTTGAAAAGCCTATATACAAAAAGAATTTATTTGATTTTATGAAAACATTAAAAATTGAATTTTAAATTTTATTTTGATATAATTTAGATTATTAGGAAATAAAAGGGGATAATAAATTGATAAAAAAAGCACTTTTTAAAATTATATTTATATTATTTTTATTATTTTCAATGTTCTATTTAGGACAAAAAATATATTTAGTTTTAAATAATAGAACAAATAATGAAATAGTTAATGATAATTTCAATGAATTAAAAGAGGGTAAATATATATTACATTCATATACTAAAGAAAAAGCTATATTTATCAGACAACTTGATAATCAATATGTTTCATTAGATTTAACTACTGATATATATGATAAAATTGAAAAATTAGATAATAAGAAAAATCCTCTAGTATTAATAGATAATAAGATTTATGGAATAAATTCTCACTATACAACAATTGAAGATTTTAAAACAAATAATGATACTTCATGGATTATAAATTATAAAAATAAGAATATTAATAAAGAAGATACTTATATTTATTCAAAACTTTTTTATAAAAATAGTGTAATTGAATTAAGTCATGATATAGGAAAATATGATTTGGAAAATGGTTATAATACAAAATATTTCAATATTCATAATAACACTGATTATACTATTACTTATGAATTGTATGAATTTAAAGATTATTTATTTAAATAAAAAAGATTATATTTTTTATAATCTTTTTTTTTATTTTTGGAATATTTATATAAACAAAATAAAACAATTCTGAAAGGATAAAAAATGTCATTGAAAATTTCAAAAGATGAAGAACAACAAAAAAAAGAAGCTCGTTTTAAAGGCTTCTTAGATGCTATGGCAGAAGTGTCAAAAGAAAAAGATATGCCTGCTGTAAGTTTGTTTTCAAATCTCCGAGAAGAAGTGCAAACTATTCCAACAGGTAGTTTAGTTCTAGATAGTATAATTGGAGGAGGACTAGCTAAGGGCCGTATTATTGAAATATATGGAGAAGAAGCTAGTGGTAAAACAAGTATAGCTCTTACAGCCGCAGGGAATGTGCAAAAAGCAGGTGGAAATGTAATTTTTATTGATGTAGAGCAAGCTTTTGACCCTAAATATGCTAGTAAATTGGGTGTTGATATGGAGAAATTAGGTTTTTCTCAACCTTCGTTTGCAGAAGATGCTTTAAGACAAGTGTTGTTATTCTGTAAAACAGGAATGGTTGATTTGATTATTTTAGACTCTGTAGCGGCATTAACTCCAAAAGCAGAAGATGATGATTTAGAAAAACAACAAATGGCATTATTAGCAAGACTTTTATCAAAAGCTTTAAGACATTTAATTACTGTTGCTAACCAAACTAATACTACTGTTATTTTTATTAACCAAACAAGAGCAAATGTGGGTCAAATGTTTGGTCCTCAAACAACAACTTCAGGAGGGAAAGCACTTAAATTCTATGCTTCTCAACGTATTCAAGTAGCTAAAAAGACTCAAGTAAAAGATGGTGATACTGTTATTGGGACAGAAGTTAGATTAAAATGTATCAAGAATAAAATTGCCCCACCTTATGGAGAAGGAGTTACTGTTTTAACTTTTGCAAAAGGTATTAATAAGGCCGCTGAAATTGCTTTAATTGGAGAAGAACTAGGTATTATTAAGAAAACAGGAAGAACTTATAGATATACACCAACAGAAAACTTCGGATTAGATGAAAATGGTAATATATTAAAAGTTAATTTACCAGAAGATGGTAAGGCTGTTTATGAAGATGATAATACAATCAAAATAAGTAGCACATCTCAAAAAGCATGTATTGATGAAATTGAATCTAATTTACCACTTCAAGAAGCTTTAGGAAAAGAAATTCAAATTTTAATTAAAGAAAATGTTGAATTAGGAAAAAATGCAGATTAATGGAAAATGAAAAATTAAAAAACAAAAAGAAGTTTGAATTATTATTTATACATTTCTTAACAGTCTCAACAAGAAAAATTCTTTATATTATATATTTATTAGCATCAGTATTTTTTACTACAATTCTAATAAAATTACTTTCTATTCGATTAGAAGTTAAACCAGAAACGATTATAAATTTTATTGGGTTAATATTAATTGCTGAAGCTTTTGCTCGTTGGAGAGAAGGAATTAAGTTCCTTCTCTATAAATTCTTACATATTCTTATTTTAATTATTTTATATGTGTTTAGTTTAAATAATATAACTATAGAAGATTTAAACTTTTCAGTAATCTTTTTAATATTTAGTTTTTCTTTATATTATATAGGTACAAAGATTTTAAATCGAAGTTTTGAAGGCTATTTATTTGAAAATATTATAGAAAAAGATTCTCTTCAAAATATAATACAAGAAAACTCTTCTTTTGAGGCAATTGAAAAAATAAATAAACAATTAATAAATCCTTTATATAAAGATTATGTTGAATTAACATCTTTAAATAAAGAAAGTTCAACAAGTTTATTTTATATTAATAAAAATAGACTTTTGGCAGATAATTATAATTATAATTTAGTTTTTTCTATATTCTTATATAAAAGAGTTGAAGATTTGAAAATAAAATTAGCTAATATTAATATACTAAAAATAACTGAGAAATTATTATAAAATCAAAAAAGTTGACTAAAATATGATTTTTTGTTATAATTATCTCTAGATAAAATTATAAAATTAATTTAAAAAAGGAGTATATATGACACTAAGTCTAACAAAAAAAATTCTATCTGGTTTAATTATTGGAGCAACAACTCTTACATTAGTTGCATGTTCAACAAATTCTAACCAGGGAGATACTTCAAACTCAAGTCAAACAAGTCAAAGTGAAACAAAAGAATATAAAAATATTGCAGAAGATTCTTCTTTTGTTGTAACAAAAGATAAAAAAGTTGTTCCTACTAAAGAAGTTCCTAGTGATGCAGTTGTAATTGATTGGTATATGGATCCATTCTGTCCAGCTTGTGCAAAACTAGAAACATTGGTTCAAGAACAAACTAAAGACCTTTATCAAGAAGGTGTATACATTCGTTATCATGTATTAAGTTTCTTAGATAAAGAAACTCAAAAGGGTTCTTCAGCAGGATATTCTGTCCGAACAGCTTCTTATATTAATGCTGTTGCTGAATATGTTCCAGATAAAGCTGTAGATTATCTAAATGCTCTTGTTAATCTAAATTTCCGTCCAGATAATGGAGAAAAAACAGATGAAGAATTTAAAGAAGCATTTACAAAAATTGGTGGAACAGAAGAACAATGGGAAAATATTCAAAAAGTTCAACAAGATTTCATTAAGCTAAATAAACGAAATACAACATTAGCTGTAAATGATAAAGAATTGAATAAAAGAAGTTCTTCAGGACAAATCTTTATTCCATTTATTTTAATTGGACCAGACTCTCAAGCTTTGGATTTTGAAACAGAAACAGATTCAGTTGAATATCTTCTTTCAAAAATCAAGACTTATAAAGAAGAGTTTCAAAAACAAAAAGAAGAAAAAGCTAAAGCTGACGAGAAAGCAAAAGCAGAAACTTCTTCTTCATCAACTAGTGAATCAAGTAAAAAAGAATAATTAAATAAAAAAGAGCTTTTATCGCTCTTTTTTTATTTAATTAAGGAATATTAAAAGAAATAAAAGAAAAGGAATGTATTGTCAAGTGAATGGAACAGGTTTTTCATATCAAGAAGTTCAAAAAAGTTTAATTCAATCATTATTTACAGAACAAATTATGATTCCTAAAATTTCATCATTTATTAATGTAGATGATTTTAATGATGAAAATTGTAAAGCTGTTTATACAGCTCTAATTACTTTAACAGATGTAACAACAGAAAATAAAAAATCAATTACAATTACAGATATATATAATTGGTCAATAGAGAATAATCAACCAATAAATGTTGAATATTTAATTCAATTAAATACTCCTTCAAATGAAAGTCCTAGTTTATTAGCAGAAGTTTTAAAAAGATTATCTGTGCAAAATAAAGCTCAGATAGCTATAAATCAAACAATGGAAAGACTTAATTTTGATTCACCAAATACATTAGAAATCTTATCTGAAGCAGAAAACCAACTTAGTGATTTAGCTTCTTCATTAATTCATAAGGATGATGATAAAACTCTTAAAGAAGAATTAGAAGAATTTAAAGAATTTATCAAACAGGATAAAGAGATTGAAGTTGATACAGTTCCATTATTTAATCCTCAAATGAATATGGTTCTAAATAATGGTTGGCAACAAGAAAAATTAATAGTAATAGGTGCAAGAACTGGTATTGGTAAGAGTGTTTTTGCTATTGATTCAACTGTTGCGGCTTGTAATGCAAACAGGTCTGTTTTATTCTTTTCATTAGAAATGTCAAAAACAGAACTTTATCAAAGACTTTTAGCTGTTCAATCAGATGTTATAATTAAACATTTGAATCCTGGTGCTGATAGAGTAAAAGAAGAAGTTGAAAGAATAGACAAAGCTATTTCTGAAATGCAAGAGTGGAAACTAGAAATAGATGATACACCAGGAATAACAGTTGAAAATATTGTTGCAAAATCTAAACTAAAAGCAATGTCTCAAGAAGGACTTGATATGGTAATTATTGATTACTTACAATTAATCACACCAAATTCAAGTATTAAAAATAGACAAGAACAAGTTGCCGAAATTTCAAGACAAATGAAGTTGTTAGCTAAAACACTTAAAGTTCCAGTAATGGTTTTAGTTCAATTAAAAAGAAATAATAGTAAAGATGATTCAGGAAAAGATGAATTACCTACTAAAGATGAAATTAGAGAATCAGGTGCTATTGCTCAAGATGCTGATGTAGTATTACTTATTCATAGAAATACAAGAAAAGAAGATGAAACTGATTCAGTAGGGCTATTTATTATTGATAAAAATAGAGGAGGTCCTGCACCAAGAACATTTAAAGTAAGAGCTGTTTTAGAGAAATCTGCATTTAGGGATATTCCAAAAGAAGAGTTAGAGAATGAAGAAAGTATAAAAGCTGAAATTAATCTTGAAGAATTAGACCAAAAATTTACAACTGATGAAAATTCTAATAATTTTGGATTTTTAGATAATATTTCTTTTGAAGAAAACAATGTTGATTTGATAAATAATAATTATCCTGAATTTAATGAAGTTCCTACAATATCAGATTCCGATGATAGCTGGACTAAAGATTTATTTGAATAAAGGAGTCTGAATTATGGATGAAATTGAATTAGAAAGAATACATAAAGAATGGCAAGATAAAAAGATTCCTGACTTTGCTGGAAAAGAAGAATTTGTATCATATTTAGCTCAAATGTTTTTATCTACACAAATGAAAAATTTTGGTTTAAATTCATATATAGAAAATTATGTAAATACGCATTTTACAAAATATAAAAATCAGAATTGGGCAGTAGCAATAAAAACAATCAGAGAAAATTATAAATTTTTCAGATTATTAGGATGGACAGAAATAGATTATATAAAATGTTTATCTTTAATTGTTATCTTAAATAAAGTTTTAACTAGAAAAAATTTAAATATGATTTATAATGACTATAAAGCAGGTCTATATGATGATTATTTTGATGAGGTGTAACTATTGATAAATCATAATAAAAATCTTTCTACGGATAAATTTGAAGAAAAAATGAAATTAGCTAGAGGATTAGTTAATACAGACAATAGAGAATTAGTAAAAGAACGAAGAAGACAGAGAATTATAAATTGGGAGAATAGATTATTAGATTCTTATAAAAATTTAATAATCCCAGAAAAACTATTAAATAAATTAATTTTAGAAAAGAAGAGTAATACACCTATCAGATTATTTTTATTTAATTCTTTTGAAAATTCATATGAAAGAAAGTGTAAAGCTTTTCAAATTGCAAAATCTTTAATTTGGTTAGGATATTCAAATAAAAATGTTGAAATATTAGATTTAGGATTTTTATTTGATAATCAATTAGATTGGGGAGACAAGTCAGAGTTTTATAGTAAAATTAATAATTCAAGTTTGAAATTATTAATTTTAACAGATTTTAGAATACAAAAAACAAATATAAAATCTTCAGATTTAGAAATGTTTTGGAATAGAATCTTTACCTTATTATCAAACAATCCTAATTTAGATTTAATTATAACTTCTTCTGATACAAGTTCTAAAATAGATTTAGAAGTTAATAAAGAAAATAATAATATAAAAATAGGAGAAATTGCTAGTTCAGAAAATTTCTTAAAAACTAAATTGAAAGAATTAATAAAAATTTATAAATTTAAAGAGTTAAAGAAAATTAATAATAAGATTGATAATAATTCTTTTGAAGGAAGTAAAGAAGAAGCAATAAAATCTCTATCAATATTTAAACAATTTAAATAAAAATAGGAATATTTATATAAACAAAATAAATTTGTATTAAACAAACAATATAGGAGTAATGATATATGAAATTTAAAGTTGCCGCTGATGAATTATCATCAATTGCTAAAGTATGTGTTAGAGGATTAAATAGCAAGGATCCTCATTCTCAATCAGTATTAAAATTAAGTGAAGATAAAACAAAATTATATATCTTTTGCACAACTCAAAAAACTTATTTTAAAGGATATGTTGATGTTTATGATATAGAAGAAGGTGAAGATGATAAAGTTACAGAATGGTCAGTTGACGGAAACCAACTTAAAACAATTCTTTCTATTCTTCCTTCTACAGCTTCAATTCCAGTTGAATTTAACATGGAAAATTCAGCACGAAACTTTATTATTAAAGTAACAGGGAATAAAATTAAACTTCCTGTATATGATGTAATTTCTCCATATAAAGAAGAAAAACAAGAAAAAATTGCAGTTCTTCCAGCAAATGATTTTATTTCTCGTCTTACTAGTATTGGAAAACTTGTATCAACAGATGTAGATGATGAAAATACTCCATTATCATGTATTCATGTTATCTTTGATAAAGATAAAATTAAATTAATGGGAACAAACGGTTATTCAATAGCTGAAGAACAAATTGATTATAAATTAGAGGGAACTGAAGATACTATTCTTATTCCTGTTGACCAAATTCAATTATTATCAAGAGTTTTTGAAGGTTCTGAAGATATTGTTTTAATTCAGACAGACACAAAAATTGGTTATATTGATGAAAAGGGAATTGTTTCACTTGTAAGTAAATCTTCATTAAGTGCAATTTCTTATGAGTCAACTAAATCAAGAGTTTCAGATAATAGAACTGTTACTGTAAATTCAGTAGATTTTAAACAAGCTGTTTCAGCTTTAAGTAAATTGGCTCCAAAAGGAGAAAAAGTTTATGTAAATGTATTGAATGATAAACTTTCATTAACTAATGTTAATGATGATGTGATGAATATTGAAATTATAGAATCAAATTCTCCAGAAGATGAAATTACATTTACAATTAAATCTTTAATTAATATTGAAAATCTATTTACAGATAAAATTCGTATTGGATGGGCAGATGAAACTGTTGGTAGATTAGTTCAATTCTCAACATATAAAACAAATGATGATGATACAGAAGAAATTGATTCAAATGTATTTATTGGAGTTTTAATTGATGCTGATGAATAAAGATTTTTATCCTTTAATTAGCCAGATTATCTTAGCTATCTGGCTTTTTATAGATTATAAAACTGGCAAATATGGTTACTATGAAGCAGTTAATGCCTATCAAGATATAAGAACTCATGAAAAAAGAAAGAAAATATTTAATTATTTTTATATCTTATATGCTTCTAGTTTATTTGTAATAAATGAATTGTCCTTAGAACTTTTTAAAAATAGTAGATTTGAGTTTTATTTAGCACCAGCTATTATGACAACATTATTAGTAGGAATTTCATTTGCTTCATTATTTACAGACCCCCCAACTCATAGAGTTAATCGTCACTCCTTAAGATTTGTTTATTTTATAAGTTTTATTATGACTTTACTTTATGGATTTACAATTCCAGAAGGAACTTTAATGTATATGTTACCAGTTATAGGCGTAGATGTAGTAATATTATATTTCTTATTATTTACAAATATAATGGGAGCTTCTGACTTGAGAGCAATGATGGCATTTTTACCATACTATTTAATTACTCTAAAAAATTTAACTTTATATGTTTTAGTAATTCATTTTATAGGAATAGCTATAGGACATTATTTACAAAAACGTATTACTCATAAATCAGTTCCAATTTGTCATTGGTTACTGATTCCAGCTCCTTATTTTGGAATATTATTTACTGGATTATCAATTCAATATCCAGAATTATTAAAACTTTTAGATATTCAAGTTTTTCATTAAGATATTATTCTATAATAAATTAAGAAAGGCTAAATAAAATGCAAATTAATAGAAAAAGAAATTTATTTATCATATTATTTTCATTATTATTCTTTCTTTATTCTCCACAATTAGTTAAAGCAGAACAAGTTCCTGAAGCTGAAAAGACGGCTGTAATTATAAAATCTAAAAATGAAGGATATTCTGTATCTTTACCTGATTATGTTATGAAAAGTGAGAATACAGAAGTTGTTAAAACTGATAATTTTGATATATATGTAAATAAAACAAAGCTAAATGATAATTATGGAATATTGACATTTGTATTTAGAGCAAATAAATTAGTTGAATCTAGTTCTATGATGTTAGAAGTACCCAATGCTTTACCATATGAGGGAATAATTAATTCCTCAGAAATTAATTGGGCAAATTCAGTTTTTATGGATTCTTTTACAGGAGCAACTAGAAATAAAGATAGAATAGCTACATTTAATGTAAAAAGAATGTTACAATATTCAACTTTCCAAATTGGATTTGTATATAAATTAGAAGATGAAAATAAAATAGATTTCAAACTAAAAGAAATCAATGAAGATGAATATACAAAACTATCTGAATCAACAGAAGATGAATATTCAGAAGAAACACAAAAATATATTAAATCAATTACAGAATCAGTTCAGTCAACAAATATTAAATCTGATTCAGAAAAAGTTAAGTTCACTCCTTTGTCAGAAGCAAAAGATAAAGAAGAGAATGGAGACAAAGACTCTTATAATCAAAATAAAACTGAGGGAGAAGTTGTTAAAGAAAGTAAATATCCTTGGTTAGTTCCAGGAGCAATTATTGGTTCTATTTTGATATTATTGATTGTAATATATTTAGCTAGAAGATATGTTAAAAATCGTTAGAAAGGTGTAAATTACTTTGAAAACAAAAGGTATTTCACTTGAGTCACAATTAAATGCGGCTTTTGATGCTTCTGAAGATACAAATGAAGCTAGTGCATTAGGAATCAAACCTGAAACTAGAGAAGATGTTCCTACTACTGTTCAGAGAGAAATAGTTGATAATAATACCTCAAAAGAAAATAATATTATTAAACCAGAAATTAATGTATTAAATAACAAACAAACAGTATTATCTTTAGAAAATATTGTGAAAGTTATAAATATATTTAATGTTTATAATACAATGGAAGAAAGAGCGCAAAAAACAGCATGTAACTATTTAAAAGTTTCTCCAAACTCTTCTCCAGCAGAAGTTGTTCAAGCTGTTTTGATTACAACAAAATCAGAAATTTCAGGATTAACAGATTTAGTTAATTTAAGAAAAGACGAAGGTGTAACAAGAGCATTTAATTTAATGTCATTATCAAATGACCGTTTAGAAAAATTAAATGAATTAATTCCTTTATTTATAAAGAATTATAATCAAGATTATTCACTTCAAATTGATAAAGTTTCTTATTGTAGAATAGTTGAACATGGAATATCAAAAATTTCAGAACAAGCTTTAGAAATATTAAGGCCAGTAAGTTTATTATTGAGTCAAGCAAATTAAAATAAATAAAAACTACTCTTTTAGTAATATTAAGAGTAGTTTTTATTTAAGGAATATTTTAATAAATGAAATAGATTGGATTTTTAGAATAAAATGAATAATATTTTATTAGAAATACAAAATGATAGATATATTAAAGTAACAACAGAAAGAAAGTTAAGTGAAATTGTTTTAAGAGAATTGATAGAAGATTCTAATTCAAAACATGAATTTATCAATAATAAATATATATATATCTTTCCAATGTTATCTTATAATTCATTTGTTTTTAAATGTATCAGTGATAAATTTAAAAATATAGATTATAAAGATGATAAAACAAAAAATATAATACTTGAATCAGCAGAATGTACAATTAATCCAACAGCAGATTTGATGAATGAACAAACAATAGGAATAAAAGCACCATCTATTTATTCTTATTCTCGTTTATTTCAAGTATTAAATGCAAGAAATCAAATGCTCAATTTATGGACAGTTCCTTTATCAAGATTATATGAAATTTATAGATATTTTAAAATTTGGAAACATCCTTTTTTACCAGCTATAAAAGTATCTAATAGATTAAAAGAAGTAATGACTGAACCTTTAGAAGATAAATATCCATCAGTAGAAGATTTATTTAATGTTGGATTAACTGAATTATCAACAATAAAAGGTGCAATGAATATTCCTGGAAAATGGAGATTAAAAGAAGAAGGTTTTAAGAGATTAAAATATGAATCTGCTGTAGATTTAATTTTATCAAAGCCCAAAAGTTATCAAGATAGAAGTTCTTTAACTAGTTTTAATTATGCTCCTTTTGGAGAGAAATCTTATGTTAAATGTAAAATTATTGAGTTTACTTCAACGTTTAATAATGCAGGAAAATTGAAAGTTACTGATGGTAATATGGAAGTAGAACTTTTAATGTATGGTGCGGGCTGGCAGACAAAATTTTATAATCCAGGAGATACTATAATTCTTGAGGTTGTCAGAATTGGGCCAAAACGATTTAATGGAAATTCAATAATTTCAGAAGAAGAAGTTAAGGCATTACCTGTTATTCCAAATTATAGACAAAGTCCTTCTAATAACATCAGAAATTCTTTATTAATAAATGCAACACAAGAATTCCTATTACGATATAATGGTGAAAATTTATTTAATTATATAAAAGAGCCTAGTGAGAAGTTTTGGGAATCTTTAGAAAATTTACATTTTCCTCAAAATGCTGAAAATTTTGAAAAGACATTGGAGAATTTAGCTTATTATGAATTGATTTGTTTGCAATTAATATTTTTAGAATCAAAATCAAAATTAGTAGAATCTAAAGGAATTCCAAAAAAATGTGATAATCCAATAATGTTAAACGATTCATTGAAGTCTTTTAAATTTAAACCAACTAAAGGTCAAGAAGAAGCAATTAAAAATATAATAAAAGAGCTAAGTAGTGATAAAGGAGAAAAAATTCTATTATCAGGAGATGTAGGAACAGGAAAATCATTAGTTGCTAATTCGGCTTGTTTCTATACAGTTGATTGTGGTTATCAAGCTGTATTAGTTGGACCAACTGAAATTTTAGCTCAACAATTATATGATGGTTTAAATAAGCAAATTAAAAATATGAAATATAAACCCTCTATTGCTTATATTTCAGGAAATACAAAAGCTAAAGATAAAAAAGAACTTCAAAAACTAATAAAAAACGGACATATAGATATAGTAATAGGAACACATTCAGTTCTTGATTTAGATTATTATAATTTAGGCTTATTAGTTATAGATGAACAACAAAAATTTGGAAGAAGTCAAAGGGAAAAATTAAATATGTCTCGACCAGATGGAAGAGCAATAGATATATTAGAACAAACTGCAACACCTATTCCTCAATCTACTGCAAGAGCTTTTTATGGAGATATTAAATTAATTTCTTTGACTGAGAAACCAGGGAATCGAAAAGAAAATATAACAAAATGGATAAAGATTAGTTCTAAAGAATTTTTAACTAGTATATATAATCCAGTTTGGGAACATATATTTTCAGAGATAGAACAAGGACATCAAATATTTATTGTTACACCTTCTGTTGAAGAAGAATCTAAATCTGCAAGTGTTAAAAAGACAATGAAAATTATTCAAAGTAAATACCCCTCATTAAAAATAGATTATATTCATGGTGGTTTAAAGAAAGATAAACAAAATAAAGTAATTGAACAATTTCGAGATAATAAGATTAGTGTATTATTAGCAAGTTCAATTGTTGAAGTAGGAATAGATATTCCTAATTCTACTATAATGTTAGTATTAGATGCTCATAGATTTGGAGCAAGTTCTTTACATCAAATAAGAGGTAGAGTTGGTCGTTCAGATTTACAAGGATATTGTTATTTAATAGCAGAGGACACTACTAAAAATGCAGAAAAAAGATTACAAGCTTTAGTTAATAGTAATAATGGATTTGATATAGCTTTAGTTGATTTAGAAACAAGAAACAGTGGAAATCTTTTTGGAGAACAACAAAGTGGGGAATCAAATTTAAGATTCTGTAATTTAGTAAACCATTCTAATTTAATTGAAAAAGCTCAATTTGAAGCTCAATCAATATATAATAGTAAATATAGAGATATTGCGATTAAAGATGCAAAAATCTTTTTAAAACATGAAACAAAGGAAGAATAAATATAAATGATGACAGAATTTAGAAGATTTTTAGTTTATTTAAAAAGAAAATCTGATAACAATAATAATCAAGTAATAAAATTTACTTTACTATCAATAATATTAATGACAATATTAGGAATTGTTATAGATTCAAATTTTTCTATTAATTATATAACAAATACAATTAAAGCTATAATTGTAATAATTAATGGTCTTTCAATTTTTTCATTAATATTTACACAAGGAGATAAATATATGAATAATGATAGAGAAACATTTAGAAGTCTTTATTCATATAGACAAAGAATTAATATTTCAATAATTTCATTATCTATATTAGTTGTATTATTTGCTCTTTTTGTTTCACAAAGTAGTGTTATTTATACTTTAACAGCTAGTGTATTGTTTGCAATAACTTTAATATTTTTAAGTTTTGTTAGACCTACTCCAGAAGAAATTGTAAAAAATACTTATGGTATTGAAGATGAAAGAGATATTGCTCATAGTCGAGAATTAATTGAAAGAAATAAACAATTTGAAGAAATGAAAAAGAAAGACAAAGAGAATAATGTCAATAAAAGCTCATAGGAAGCTCTGGATTCGATTTTAAATAATGGATAGTATATTTATATTAAAATGTAATTAAAAACGAGTGGAGAGCTTCCTGGAAACTCCTAGACCCATTATACAATCTGATTATTTAAAATACTAATAAAACAAAAAAGAAGTTGTTTAAACAACTTCTTTTAAGGATAAATAAATGAAATGAATATATAATGATATAAATAGAAATTTACAAACAAAATAAAACTTTAATATTCTATATAACAAATATAAAATATTAAAGAAAATATCGAATAAAGGAATATTTAATAAATAGAGAGGTAGGGAATAATATATTGACTGAGAAAACATTAAAATTGCCTCAATTTCCTCCATTAGAAAGCTATACAACTGAAAATTTTTTAGATAATTTAGAAATTGAAACATTAAATCAAAAATTAATTCAATTGTTGTTAAGCATGAGGATTATATCTGAAAAATTAGATAAATATTCCAGAAAAAAAGTTGAGAAAGAGGCACAATATAAATTAAAATATAGAAATTATCTACTAGGAGTTGAAGGAAAAACAGAGGGGCAAAAGAAATTATTAGCAGAAATTTATTGTGAAAATGAAGAGATTGAAATTGCTTATCTAGATGAAGTCATAAAAGAATTAACAAGACATAGTTATGTAATTAAACAAGAGTTGGAAGTTTTAAAAATATTAGGAAATAATGTTAGAATGGAAATGAAATTATAAATGAATAAAAAATTTCGTTTAGATTTAATAATTATAATATTAATTTGTTTAATATCTTTTCCTTTAATTATATTTAAACCAGTTCAGTTAACAATTGTCTCAGGAAATTCAATGAGTCCTACATTATATAATGGAGAATTACTATTATTAACAAAAGGCTCTCCAATAAAAAATGATATTGTGACATTTAATGCCAAATCTGCTTGGAATGAAAATAATTTAAATAGAGATTTTATTAAAAGAGTTGTTGGAGTACCTGGAGATGAAATTAAAATAGAGAAAAACAAATTATACATAAACAATAATGAAATAGTTGATTTTGAAGGAAAGATTAAAAATAAAATAGGGAATTATTTATATAAATTAAAAGAAGATGAATACTTTGTTACAGGAGATAATACAGGAAATTCACATGATTCATTATTAAGATTATTAAGTGGAGAAACAAATTATGTAGTTAACAAAAAATTATTGAACTATAAATTATCAAATATAGAAAATAAAAAGAAATAAATGATATTAAAATTTATTTCTTTTTTCTTTATTAAAATAGGAATATTTATATAAAAGATTTATTATTGGAGAGGATTTAAATGAGTAATAAATTAGCTTTTATTGTAGATGATAGTCAACAATATTTATCAAATCAAGTTAAAGAAATTATGGAATCTTGGGGATTTCAAAACTCAGAATATAAAACAGTTTTTGAGTGGAAGCCTGGAATAGCTAATGTAAGTCTGTTGTTTGGAAAGACAAAAGCAATTCATTTAGATTTATCTGATACCAATAATCTAAATAAATTTATTGATTTTATAAAAGATGATGAAAAAAATAAAAAAACATTAGATAATTCTAATTGGTACGGTGTAGGATTAATTATAACAACAACTAAAGCAAAAGGCATTAAAAAAATTGAACAGTTAATTACTAAAAATAAAGGATTATTTATTAAAAAAAGAAAACCAGAAGAATTAAAAGAAGAAATATTAGCTTCATTAAAAATAAATAATAAGTTAAAACAATTCTTATCTGATTATGCTGGAAATGATTATGATTTGTTGTTAAATTGTTCAAATAGTCTTAAAAAGATTCCTGAAGATGAATTAAAAAATAAAACAATTGAAGATTTATTTATATTTCTTCCAGTTAAAAAAGGTGCTGTTCCACCATGGGAGTTTGTTTCTCCTATGATACAATGTAATACACCATTAGCTCTTGATAAACTTAGAAGAATATTAGAGAATAGTCATAGTTTATTAGTTATGACATTTTTAAAAAGAAAAATTGAAGAGTTATATCATGAAAAAGTATTATTAGTTTCAGGAATGACAAAAATAAATGATAGAGCTTCTTTTTTAAAAGCAAACCCTTGGGCATTAAAATATAATTCAAATATTATATCTAAGATTTCTTTAGATGTATTAGAGAATATTGTATTATTAGTAAATGATTCAGAAGATAAGTTAAAAGGTGGAGCAGATGTTGGTAATGTAAATTTATTTATGGAAACATTAATTACAAAGATTATTATAGCACTAAAATATAACATGAAAGTTGGTTAAAATAAATAGATGTCAATATATAGAATAGCACATTTTTCGGATCCTCATTTGGGATATAAATCATCAAAATTTATTCATCCTGAAACAGGAATAAATTTAAGAGAACAAGATGGATATGATGCTTTCAATGAAGTTATTAATCAAATAATTGATTATAATGATAATGAAATAAAAATAGATGCTGTTATTAATTCTGGAGACTTATTCCATTCTCCTGAGCCAAATGTATATACTATAATTCAAGCTCAAAAAGGATTATTAAAATTAACACATAAAGATATTCCTGTTTATACTATTGCAGGTAATCATGATGCAACTGATAGTATAAGAGATATTCCCTCTAATGGAGTAGTGAATTATCCTGATTTAAAACAATATTCATATACAGAGCCATATATTAAAAATGAAATTCTACCAAATTTAGTCTGTCATTTTGTATCACATCATGGTTTTTTAGAACAAGAAAAAACATTTAAACAAGTTAATCCTGAAAAGGGAAAATTTAATCTATTAGTTACACATGGTTCTGTTTTTGATACCGCTCTAAATGAAATATTACACTCAGAAGATGAACCTAGAGAAGTAGTTATTTCAGAAGAATTAATGTCAAAAGATTGGGACTATACAATTATGGGTCATATTCATGAAAGAGGATGGGTTCATTCAAAAGACAGATTAACTGATACAGCAAATAGAAAACAATTCTATGGAGGCTCATTAATAAGAAGAGGATTTGCAGATAAAGAATGTAGATTGGGAAGAGGATGGACATTATGGACCATTGATACTGAAGAAAAAACAATGATACCTACATTCTTTCATATTAAACAACGTTTTCAAAAAGATATTGTTATATTTTGTGAAAATAAAAATCCTGAAGAAATTACAAAAGAGTTAAAAGAAGAGTTGTCTAAAATAGATTTTTCCCAAGCTCCAATATTAAGAGCAACAATGATTGATTTATCAAAAACAAATGAATTACAAATAGATTGGAAAAGTATATTTGAAATAACTAAAAAATGCTTATCTTTTTCTAAAAAAATAAAAACTAAAGAAGAATTTAAGAAAGAAATTAGTAGCTATAATTTTTCTTTTGACTTATTAACTGCATATAATGAATTTTGGGAATTATATGAAGAAAAATATGAAGAAAAAATGAGAAAAAAAGTAAAGAAAACAGCAGAATCATTCTTAAAGAAAGGTCAAGACAAAGTTATGTCTTAGGTTTAATTATGGAAACTTATTCAGTTTATGAAATTAAAAAAGAAAATAATGTTTTTATTGAAGAATTAGTTTTAATTGACTTGTCAGAAGGAGAATTTAAACAATTTTTAGTAGAAACAGTTAGAAACTTAGATAATATTTCAAATAAAGAAGTGGAAGAATTTGAATATAAAATTTATGACACTAACTATATTGAAACATTATTAGATAGAAAAATTCATAATATAGGTCCATATTATTTTAGATTTATTAGAAAAGGTTTAAAGGTTATATTAAATGAACAAAAGTAGTTTTAGAAAAAAAATTAGTGATTTATTAAAACCTGTATTATCACGTTCTCCAATATTTACATTATTTATCATACTTTCTTCAATATTATTTATCAGTATTATTTTAGGAGCAACTGATTTTTCATTAAAAATATTATTTTCATTTATTTATATTTCTTTATTAGGATTCTATTTTACTGGTGCAATAAAAAATCTTATTTGGTATTTTATTTCATTAGTTCTTGTCATAACAATTGCTAGTTTAGAAAGCTTACAACTTGAAATTTTATCAAAGAATATAACTGGAATAAGTTTTCCTGCAACATTATTTACTTTTTTTAGTTCGGGATTTTTATTAGAAATATTTGGTAAAAATATTAAAACAGGAATTAGAACATTAACTTCTTTATTAATTACAATATTAAATGTTATCTTTGTTGTTGTATTGTTTAGTTTTGTGCCAAATTTAAATCAATATTTTGCATTATTTGTTCCAATAATTTTTAATACTATTTTATTTGTAATTTTAATATTTATTAAAAATATAAAAAAGGATTTTACTAAATGATAGAAAAAACTGTTTCATTAGCTCTTACTGGTCATAGACCACATAAATTTTTAGGAGAATATGATATTAGTCATTATTCTTATAGAAATTTATTTAATGAATTAATTACTATTATAGAAAAAGTATTAAATAAGTCAGAAAAGTTAATTTTAATTTCAGGAATGGCATTAGGAGCTGATACTATTTGGGCTTATGCTATTGTAAAAATGAAAGAAAAATATCCTAACAGAATTAAATTTGAAGCCCATTGTCCTTGTCCAAATCAAGATATTAAATGGGAAGATGAAAATAAAAAACAATATAAATGGTTATTATCTAAAGCTGATGAAATTATTTATTATGCAGAAGAATATCCTGGTCCATTGATATTACAAAAAAGAAATGAGGGAATGATAAATAATTCAGATTATTTAATTGCTGTTTATGATAATAAATCTACTAAAGGTGGAACTGTTAATGCTATAAATTATGCTAAAAAAATAAATAAAAATATAATTTATATAAATCCTGAAAATATATTAAAAAAATAAAAGACTATTTAATTTAATAAATAGTCTTTTTCTTTTATAAAACTTTTTTCCCTTGAAATTCTTCATATTCATTGAACAAGTCAATAATATGAGAGTTTTTAATTTCATCTTTTGTTTTATTTTTTGCTAACCAATAAGCAAATTTAACTTGAATTTCATTTCTAAATGTTCCATAAGGAATACCTGTATCATAAGAAGATGAAACTTTAAACAATACACCTCTTAATTCTTTAAGACTTCTATAATAATTATATTTAATTTTAAACATAAATCCTTTAGAGTCTTCAACAACTAGTCCTTCAATATTTCTATCATTAGTATGTTTACGGACATAATCTTTAAGTTCTTTAAATGAATTAAATTCAACCAGAAGTTCTTTTTTGATTAAGTTTTTAGAAGTGATTTTTATTTGCTGAATTACTTTATTTGAAAATTCTCTATCAATATCTATTCCATTAAATTCATAAGAATTAGGGATAGCATCTAATAAAATTAAACGATTTTCTTTAAAGTCAATAATATGTTTATCTTTAATATTTTCAACTTCAAAAGTAAATGAACAGTTATATTTTTTTGATAATTCTTTAAATTGATTTTTTTCTTTTTCTGTTAGTGTATCAAAAATTTCTTGGAAATAATCTTTATAATCACCATATGTAACAGATTTTGAAGCAAGAATAAATTCATCATTAATAGTTGATGCAATTCCAAGAAATCCATTATATTTATGATAACATTTAATTGGGAATGACAATGTTTGAGGTAGTTTCTTTTCATCTGTTTCAGGAACTTCATTTAAATTAAAGAACTTATTATAAGACCTCATCATGACTTCTCCACTATCTTTATCTACATATAAACCACGAGCTTTAGTATTAAAAGTGTCCCAAACTTTTTTATAAAAAGCTTTAGATGTAAAATTTAAAGAATATAGATTTAGTTCTTTTAAATTTTTAATTTTAATATATTTATTTTTTAAGATATTATTAGTTAGTTCATTTTTCGTTTTGTTCCACCAAATATCTTCTTTTTCTTCAAATTTAGGATTAACTGCAATAGGGTTAATCATTTTATTTTTAATAAGAATTGATTCTGTTTGATTAGGTGTTAATATAATAGCTTTTAAACACCCTCCACTTTCAATCTTATCAATGTCAGTTAAACAAATAGAATGTTCAGTTGAATTTGTGAAATAATTTGAATGAATTTGAGAAAAGCCTTGAGTCTTATTATTCAAAAAGTTTTTTTCAAATTCTTTATCAATTTCAACATCTTTACCTAATCCATAAATTAATTGTTTACCTGGAATAAGAGTCATATTTGGAACAAACGGAATTCCTCCATGAGAAACAATGTATTTATGATTATAAAATTCAAAAGGACAAGCAAGGATCATTTTTCTAGCAATAGAGCGAAGCTTTTTCTTCAATTCTTCTTCTGTATAATATTTCAATAAATCTTCTAATACATTTGTTACAAAAGATTTACTATATTCACTTTTATTAAAACGTTCTGACAATTCTTCTTTTATTTCATCAATACCTTTTTTGTCAAAAGCATACATCTTGAAGTATTTATCATAATTTCCCTCTAATAATGTAACATTTTTATTTTTATGATTTTTATAAATAAACTCAAAAATCTCTTTGTTTTGAAGACCCTTATTAAAGTAGTTTCCTGTAAAAATATATTTTGTTTTTGAATCTAACTCATTATTATTAAGTAACTCTTTTAGAGGTTCATAACATCCTCTTGTTTCTCCCATTATAATAACTTTATTATATTCTTTTGTATAATTCCAAGTTATGTAATTTAAAATTTCATTAATATTTGAGATTTTATTAGCAAAATTTTGAGGCTCAGTATTTTCGACTAGTGCATGAAGTCGAATAACTGCTTCTTCTGGAATTTGTTTTAAAAGTTCTCTTGATTTGTTTCTTCTAAGAAGTTCTTCCAAAGATACTTTAATATCTAAATAATAAACTTGATAACCATATTTTTCTTTTAAAGTTTTATATTTTGAAAACATTCTAGGATTATTATGAGTTGCATCAACTACAGTAAAATCACCATTTTTCATCCTGTTTTCAAGAGAATAGAACAATAAGTCCCAAGCTTTTCCGTCTTGTTTTTGTGTAATATTGAATTTACCTGTAATATCTAATTCAGGAGAAGATATTAAAGTCCTAAATTCATCTGCTTCTAAAGTATATTGTTCTAATTTATTTTCTTTAATAAAAGTTGATTTCCCAGCTCCGGGTGCTCCTCTTAACAATAATAATGTTTTCATTTTAATCCTTTCTATTCTACAAGTTCTAATGTTTTTTTAATAATATTTCTAATTTCTTTAGAGTCAACATCTTTTTTTAATTTATTTTTAAAAATTTCTAAATAAGCTTTTTCTGAATAAGTATATAATAAACCATCATTAAATATTTCGCTAATAAATCTTCCAAACAAAGCTTCTTCTTCTGTTGTAAATTCTTTCATAATTAAACCTTTCTTATAACCTTTTAAATTATTATATAACATTTTACTTTAAAAGTCAATTAATAAAAATAGGAATATTAAAATAAAACATTAATCAAAAGGAGAATATTATCTTGGCAAATAATGGAAATAAGTTTGTTCATTTACATGTTCATTCAGATAATAGTTTGTTAGATGGATTTGGAACAATAGATGAATATGTAAATAAAGCTTCAGAATTAGGTATGCCAGCTTTAGCTCTTACGGACCATCATACTATGACAGGTATTTATAATTTTATGAATAAATGTTATAAAAATAATATTAAACCTATTTGTGGAATTGAATTTAATATTGCTCCAATAACTAATAATCCTGAAGATTTGAAAAGAAGAATTTCTTATGATGAAACAAATCGTAATTATTTAATTAACGGAACTCATACTCATTTAACAGTATTAGCAAAAAATAAAGAAGGTCTTAAAAATTTATTTAAATTATTAGAAGAATCATTTAATGTAGAAGATTATTTTGATGTTCCTAGAATACAAATGGAACAATTATTGAAACATAAAGAAGGATTAATTGTTTTATCAGGATGTCCTAATTCAGAATTAAATGTTAGATTAAGATTAAAACAAACTACTTTTGTTAAAAAATATTTAAATCTTATGCAGAAAAATTTTAAAGATGATTTTTACATTGAATTGATGGATTGGAAAAATGCTTTTGAATACAGACCTCAAATTTTAGAAAATATTGTTTCATCTTTTAAAATTCCAGGAGTTATAACAAATGATGTTCATTATTTAAAATCAGAAGATTCATCGTCACAAGAGAAGTTTATGGCATTAAAGTCGGGTCATAAAATAGATGAAACACCTTCAACAAAAGGGGGAATGAGGCCTGTATTAGGTGGAAATCAAAGATATTTTAAATCATTTGAAGAAATGAATGAAATATTCCCTTACGATAAATATAAAGACTACTATGATAATACTATTAAAATTGCAAATAAAGTAGAAGCAATTCATCTTGAATATAATTCACATTTACGTCCTAAAATTGAAATCCCAACAGAATATAAATCAGAAATTGAATATTTTGATGCTTTGATTGAAGAAGGATTTAAAAATAAGAGAAGTCATGATACTCCTGAAATTCAAGCTATTTCTAGAGAAAAAATTAAGGAAGAAAGAGAAGTCATTTATGGAAATGATTTTGTTTCATATTTCTTAGTAGTAAGAGACTATATTAAATGGACTAATGATAATGGTTATCCAACTGGTTTAGGAAGAGGTTCAGCAGGAGGTAGTGAAATAGGTTATCTGTTAGATATACATGATACAGACCCTATTCGCTTTGGACTACTTTTTGAAAGATTTCTTTCTGATGGACGAGGAGCTATTTATGAGATTGAATATGAAGATGGAACAAAAGAAGAAGTCCTTGTAAATAGAAAATTTAAAGTAGATGGTGAATATAAATATACATGGCAATTAAATATTGGAGAAGAAGTAGAAAAGATAGATTGATTACTTTAGAAAGGGTTAATTAAATTGAGTAAAAAAATTAAAAATATACGAATTATTGACCAAGGAACAAATCCTGATGTAGATACAGACTTCCATACTATAGGAAGAGGAAAAGCAATTAAATATGTTCAAAAAAAATATGGTACAAATAATGTTGCTACTATCTATACTCCTGGTCCATTTAAGGCTAAAAATAGTTTTAAATCAATGGCAACAATCTATAATTTACCTTTTTCTGTAAGTAATAAAATTTCAAGTAGTTTACCTGATTCAACTGAAAAAGGTATACATTTAAAGAGTTACTTAGATGAAGATAATCCTGCTGGAGCAGAATTTAGAGCATTATTAATTAATGATACTTATAAAGAAGTTGCTAAATCAGCTTCAGAAATTGAAGGTAGAATGAGAGAAACAGGAACTCATGCTTGTGGAATGGTTATATCATCCGAACCATTAACAAACACTATTCCCACAGAAATAAGACAGAATGATGGTTTGACTGTTACTCAATGGAACTACTATGATTGTGAAAGTCTTGGATTAATCAAAATGGACTTTTTAGGACTAGATACAATAGATTTAAATCATTTAGCAAATAAATTTATTAAAATGACAACAGGAAAAGAAGTTGATTTAAAAGCTTTAATTCATGGTTCATTAGATGATAAAAAAACATTTGAACTATTTCAAAAAGCAGACACTAATGGAATATTTCAATTCTCTGGTTCAGGAGTTCAAGATATGCTTTTAAATGTGAAACCTGACACATTTGAAGACCTTCCTGCCATCACTGCTCTCTATCGTCCTGGTCCTATGGGAATGAACGCTCATAATGAATTTGCTGAAAAGAAAAACAATATAGAAGCTAGAATTCCTGCAAATGAAGTTGATTTTATAGGAACAAAAGTAGAAGATATATTAAAACCAACATTAGGGCTACTTGTATATCAAGAACAAATCATGACAATTTCAAAAGAATGTGCTGGATTCACATCAAGAGAAGCTGATGATTTAAGAAAAGCTATTGGTAAGAAAAAAATGGATTTAATGAAATCTCTTGGAGGAAAATTTAAATCTGGTATGATTGCTAATGGTTATCCTGAAAAAGCTGTTAATAACTTATGGGAAGGTATTGTTGGGTTTGGTCAATATTCATTTAATAAAAGTCATTCAGTATCTTATGCTTTATTAGCATATCAATCAGCATATTTAAAAGCTCATTATCCAACTGAATTTATGTGTGCTGTTGCTAGACAAAGACAAGGTGATGATAAGAAATTTAAACCAATTCTAGCTGAGATACGAAAAAGAGGTATAAATATTTTACCTGCTAGTGTTAATTCTTCTGCTCAAGAATTACAACCATCAATTGAATTGAAAAATACAATAGTATATGGTTTAAATGCTATTAAAGGATTATCTGGAAATATTGCTACTGAAATTCAACTTGAACGAGAAGAAAATGGAAAATATAAAAATCTAAGTGATTTTATTAAAAGACTAATTCCAAGAGGATTAACAAAAGGTGCTTTAATAACTCTTGCAAAAGTTGGAGCTTTTGATGATATGAATATTTCACGAAAAGCAATAGTTGATAATGCGGACAAGTTATTCTCTTTAGGTAAAAAGAAAGCTGAAAAAGCAAATAAACTAACTTTATTTAGTGGTATGAATTTAGACCAAAGTCCAACTTTTATTGATTTACCAAAAGAAGATTATAGTTTTGCTGAAAGCGCTAAGTTGGAAGCAGATTTAACAGGTTTCTTTTTATCTCATAGCCCTATAGATAATATAAAACAAATTAAAGATTATGATTTAGAAAATTTGAATTTAACAGATGATATAGTTTTTTATGGAACAATTGCTAAATTAGAAGCTAAAACTACTAAAAATAAATTTAAAATGTTAAATGGATTAATAGATAATAAAATCAGTCAAGCTGAATTTAAATTCAGTAATAATTTGTATAAATCTATTCAAAAATATAATATATTAGAAAATATTATTCAAGAGTTTGATGGAATAACAGAAGTTAATCAAATTGAATTTCATAAAAATCGTAATGAAATTTATAAAAAAGCAATTTTACAACTAGATTTAAAAAATAAAGAAGAAGCTCAAGAATGGTTAAATTTACCAACAATAAAAGTTCCTGATACAAATATTTTATATAAATTTACTTTAGGATATACAAACAAAAGAAATTATGCAAATGGAAATAAATTTGGTAGAATTGAAGTTTTGAATATTGAAGAAGTTCCTTTATCAAATAATGGAAAATTAGCTTTCCCAATTATAGCTAAAGATAAAAGAAAAGAAGATTTATATATTAAAAAACTTAAAGAAACAAAAGGTAATGATGTTATTAGATTGATTTATTTAGATAAATCTTATACAGATGTAGAAGATGTAACGTTTATGTCTGGGACAACACAGGCAGATATTTCAAATATAGACTTCATTTAAAGGAGACAAGATATGGCATTACCAACAAGGAAAAAACACTTGTTACCTTCATTAGATTCATTTGAATTAGAGGAAAATAATAGTGATTATAATGAAGGTATTACTCTTGTTTCAGATAAAGAAGAATATAATGATTTAGAAGAAATTTCAACAGAAGAAACACAGACACTTACAGATGAAGATTTTATAGAAGAAAAAGAACCTATTAAAATTCAAGAAGAAAAAAAAGAAGAAATTATAAAAGAGAGAGAAAAAAAAGAAAGTCATAATAAAAGATTTAAATTTAATATAAAAAATCTAAAAAAAATAGATTTAAATATTAAAAAGTTTTTAAATTTTAAAAATCTTCCTAAAATTAATTTAAACACTTCTTCTTATAAAATAATTATTGGATTTATATTATTTATAATTATAATTTCATTTATCTTCTCTAAGTTTATATTAGGTAAATCAAATAATAATGAAATTAAAGAAAATATTTCTTATTCATTTAAAAATGAGGAATATCAAGGAATAGTATTTACAGTAAAATCATCTAAAAATGCAAAAATTAATTTACAAAGAATATATAAAGAGGATAAAGGTAATTTAGTTTTATGTGAAGCCGTTGAACAAGAAATTGAAAAAGATAAAGAACAAGACGTTTATTTAACTTGTTTAAATAATACTGAAGAAGTTTCTAATACATCAAATAAATTGATAAAAGATAATATTGTGGAGATAGAATAATGGAATATAAATTAATTAAAGTTTCAGATGAAAAAGTTTTAGAAGTTCAGAACAAACTACAAAAGTTAAAAGTATTTAGTAATCCAGAACAATTTATTAGTTTTTATAATTCAGGAATGCTTTCAGGAAATAATCCTGAGATAAAAGATATAGCTAAAGCAATTGATAGAGCTTTCTTAAATGTAAAGCAATTTTCAAATAAATTAATTATAAAGACACAAGAAGAAGTTGCTTTTGATAGTTGTATAGAACTTTTACAAGGATGGAAAGCAGTAGCAACAATGAAAAGAGTTGCTTATCAAATGTTAGAAGAGTCTTTTGAACCTGATACAAAACTATTATTTATTTCAAGTAAGCCTGGAGTATTACATTATGAAGGACTTTCAGATGATGGTGAAGAAATTTTAATTCAACAATATTGGATGCGAGATAAAATTGTTCCATCAAATAAAGCATTAGTAAATAATATTTTCTTAGGAAAATCTGTATTTGAATATGATGCCGAGAAAGAAATTATAGGAATTAAATTATCAGATATTACTGATGTTGATGATAGTTTTATTTTAGATATTCAAAAAGAATTAATTGAAAAAACAATTTCATTAAGTGGAAATAATGAAATTCAGTTCCAATCATCGGATGATGAAGAAGTAGAAGAAGATAATTGGTAATAAGAGCTTAAAAGCTCTTATTTTTTCATTTTTTTAATCTTCAAAAATTGATTTTAACACAAGGAAACGAAGTTATTTTATTGTAAAAAGACTTAAATTTGGTAATTTTGATAAAAATGTAGAAATGTTCATAATTAACATTTTTCTCTTAGGAATTCGATTTCAGTCTAAAAATAAATTTTGAATAAGAGAATTATTTTGATATAATAAAACTAAAATAGAAAGGATAACATTGATGAATAAATATAAGAAATTAATAGGATTAATTGAAGATAATAATTTAAAAATAGAATCTGTTGATTGTTATGACTCTTTAAGTTCTTGGACAGGAAAAGAATTATGGATAAAAGATAAAAATCATAAAATATTTGACTTGTCTATTAATGGATATTGTTTTAATGAAAATTCCGTAGATAAAGCAATTGAAGAGATTGAGAAATATTTAGAATTTAAAAACATGGCCACTTTTGAAGCATTTAAAGAATGGGTAGAGAAAAAAGCTGTACCTAAAAACAAATAATAAATTTAAATTAGAGAGGATAGTGAATTATGCCAGAATTAACATGGGAATATTTATTTAAAGAAGGAGTAGAAGATTTATCAAAAGAACTAAATCTTAGTGAAAGAGAATGTCTTTATAATCATGAAGATGAATTAATTTCTAAAATTTCTAATTTTTTGTATAATGAAATTAAAGTTAATGAATTAAAAAAATTAATGAAAGAAGATTATAGTTCTAACTTGGGAATTAAAGATTTTGAATGTATTATATCTCTTGAACTATTTAAATACATTCAATCTATTATGTTAAATATGAGGACTATAAAATGACAACATTTATTGTTGGGGATAAAATAATAAATGTCAATCTAAATCTTAATGAAGAAACATTTAATAACATTAAAGATAATAAAGAAATTTATGATATTATTAATTTAATTAAAAATGATATATTAATAGAAAATGAAAAATTAACAATTTCTTATGGAATAGATGTATCAATAGAATTAAAAAAAATAACAAGTAAAGTTTTAAATTCTTTATCGAAGTTGAAAGATATTGATTTTTTTCTTCATAATTTAAATAATAAAAAACATGATAAAATATTAGGGGAATTAGAATTAATTCAATTTACATTATTAACAAATAATAGATTGCTTAATGAATTAAACACAACAAATAAAGAAAGTTATTTAAAGTTATTTTTATATATTGAAGCAGGTAAGTCCAAAATTGCTGATTTACAATTAAATAATAATAAAATTAATGAAAACTTTAAGGAATTAGAATTATTAAACAAAATAAAATTATTTGAAAAACAATTAGATGATTTAAAACTTCAACAAATGTTATCTTTAAATAATCAAGTGCAAATAGATGATTTAGAAAATACCAATAAACAATTAATTAATAAAATAAATGAATTAAAAAAAAGATTTAAATAAAAATAGAAAGGAAATTTTTAGTGAAAAAATTTTTAATTTACTCTTTAGGTCAACTAATCCTTTCTCCTATTTTGTTTTTTATATTAATAAATCATAAAAATGAAATCATTATTAGAAATGGAATAACAACATATAAATTATTAAATGGTATACTTATTATTAATATTATATTATTCCTTATTACTTTTATTGGTTTTGTATTTTTATATCTATTTAATAAAACAAAACAGAATAATAAAAATAAAGAAGATTCAATTGATTTAGATGAAAATGTGATTATAAATAAACTTAAGTCTCTTAAAAGTGATTCTAATTATTTAAATTCTATTGAATATATAAATAAGATTATTGAACAAATAAATATGGGTAGAAAATTAGAAAATGAGTTTATAGAAATTCAAGATAATAATAATCTTCCTATAATAATTAATATTTCAAAAGAGTTAAAGTCAATAAGATACCATTTATTAGAAGATGCCAAAAGTATTTATAAAAGAATTGTTATAAGTAAAGAAACTGAAAAAATTGTTGAAAAGTTAAAGCATAATGATAAACTTTTAGAAGATGCTGAAAATCTAATTTTAGAAGCTTTAAATTATATTGATATTAAAACTTCTACAACAGAAACAGACTTAAAGAATTTAACAGAATCTTTACAAGATTTAATAAAATTAATATAAGAAAGGATAATTAAATGTTTAAGAAGATTTTAATATTATCAGTAGCTTGTTTTATCATTAGCTAGTTGTTCGTCTTTAAATAAAGATTTGTCAAAAGAAGATGCTTTAACAGAAGTTGAGACTTATTATAAAAATATTAATCCTTCCGTTGCAGAACTTAAGAAAGATATATCTAATAATTCTTTAAGTAGAGATGAAGAATTGCCAGATATTAATAAATCATATCCTTATACTGTAGAAGGTAAAGGTAAAGTAAATGCAGAGATTTTTGTTAGTTCAGAAAAAGCCGGAAGTGGAAAAGATGGAATTTTGAATGAAATTGCTGAAGATTTTAATAATCAAAACTATACTATAAATGGAGAAACAATTAGTGTATCAATTCGTTCAATTCCATCAGGAACAGCAGTAGATTATATTTCATCTAAAAATTATGTTCCAGATGGATATACTCCTTCCAATACTCAATGGAATTATATTTTAAATGCAAAGGGAACAAATACAAAAGAAATTAGTGATAAATTATTTGGTAATACAAGTGGTTTATTAATGAAAAAAGAAGTTTATGATAATTTAATAAGTGAATTTGGTGAAGTAAATATTGATTCCTTAGCTAAAGCAGTAGAAAAAGGTAAATTATTGGGTTATACTAATCCTTATACTTCATCAACAGGATTGAGTCTATTAACACAATTATTGTATAGTTTTGATAAAGATAATCCTATTAGTGATACAGCAAAAGAACAATTTAAAAAATTACAAGAAAATATTCCATCTACTTTTGTTACAACAACTCAATTAAGAGAAGCCGCAAAAAGTGGAACAGCAGATATTTTGTCAATTTCTTATCAAACATATATAAATACTCCTGAATTTGCTGATTATAAATATATTCCATTAGGAATTAGACAAGATTCTCCTTTGTATTCAATAACTAATAATACTCAAAAACAAGAGATTTTAAAGAAATTTTCAGAATTTGTTAAAAATGAAAATAATCAAAATAAAGCTTCTTCATATGGTTTCAATCAATTAAATGATTATAGTTTTAATGAACAAACAAAAGATGGAAATGTTTTAATGTCTATTCAAAATCTTTGGAAAAAGAATAAAAATAGTTCTCGCCCTATTGTTGGAGTATTTGTTACAGACATTTCTGGTTCTATGGAAGGTGAACCAATTAATAAATTAAAACAATCATTACTTAATTCATTACAATACATTAATGAAGATAATTATATTGGATTAGTTTCTTATAGTAGCAATGTTACAATAAATGTTCCTATTGATTCTATGAATAATAATCAAAAGGCTTATTTCACTTCAGCTATAAAAGGTTTAACAGCAAATGGTGGAACAGCTACTTATGATGGTACTTTAGTTGCAATTAAAATGATACAAGATAAATTAAAAGAACATCCTAATGCTAGACCTGTAATCTTTGTCCTTTCTGATGGAGAGACAAATACAGGACATAGTTTTGAAAGAGTTGAACCTATTATTCGTTCATTAGGAATAACTGTTAATACAATTGGTTATAATGCAAACTTAAAAGAATTGTCAAAATTATCTAAAATTAATGAATCAGTATCTATTGATGCTGAAAATAATGATGTAATCTATAAAATTAAAGAATTGTTTAATGCAGAATTTTAATTTTTATCCATATTATCTGGAAGAATTGGTAATATGGATTTATAAAAATATAAAATAAAGAAAGTGGTGGAAAATGTCAAGTAGAGATATTCCTAAAATTACAAGTCCTTTAAGAAATTCTATTATTGAAATGCCGGACTGTATTAGAAAAGCTTCTGGTATAGAATTATATGGTAAAAGAATTAAATCTATTGTTTATTCACTAGATGTTTCTTTAATTGCAAATACTGATGCTGATGCAATTTTATGTGTATATCCCTTTACTCCAAATACTCAAATATTAAATGCTGTATCTTTAGTTGCAAAAGCACCTATTTTAGTTGGTGTAGGAAGAGGTCTAACTTCAGGTGAACGTTCAGCAAGATTAGCTTCTCATGCAGAAGAAAATAATGCTTCAGCAATTGTCATTAATGGACCAGTTGATATTACAACAACTAAAATGATTCGTTCTTATGTTGATATACCAATTATTTATACTGTAATAGATAAAACACGTTCATTAAAAGAATATGTATCAGCAGGTGTTAATATTTTTAATGTTAGCGGTGGAGCAGATACAGTAGAATTAGTGAAATGGGTTAGAAGTCAATATCCAGATATGCCTATTATTGCTTCAGGAGGAAAAACAGAAGAAAGTATTCTGAAGACAATAGAAGCTGGAGCTAATGCAATTACTTATACCGCATATGGTGCAATGGAAAAATATTTCCATGAAAAAATGGAAACATATAGAACTCATTAATTAGGGAAAATCATGAAAAAGTTAAATGAAATAAATATGGATATAACTCTAGTTAAGTCAGGAGTTATCATTCATCAAGTAAATTGTCAAAATGCTATGGGAGCAGGAGTTGCTAAAGCTCTTTATCTTAAATATCCTATTGTTAAAAAACATTATCATAATATTTTTAATTCATATAAAAAGGAAACTTTATTTGGAGGACTTCAAAAGATTTCTATATCTGATGATTTATTTATATTAAATTCTTTTTCACAATTTAATTATGGAAGTAACAAAGACATTATTTATACTGATTATGATAAATTGTTTAATAATATTAAAAAAGCTTTAGAATTTGCAAATTTTAAGAATTTAAAATTATATATTCCTAAATATATTGGTTGTGGTCTAGCTAATGGTGATTGGTCAAAAGTTGAAAATTTTATATTAAGTTTAAATTCAGATAATATTATTATCTGTTATCTTTAATGAAAGATATTTCAAAATAAAAGAAAGGATAATAAATTTTCTATATGAATATTAGTTGGACACCTCAATTATTATTAACATTTATAATTATTGCATTTTTAATTTATTTTGCAATCAAACTCACTTCAAAAATTGCTAAAGTATTAATGTCTCTTGTTTCTGTATGGTATTTTTTTACATTTACATTTCCAACATTACAAATAATAATTCATTTTAATTTCCTTAAATACTCATAACCAAGTTAATTAATAGTAATTTTAGATTTATAGGATATCTTAACATCTTTTTATACTCTAAT
>ERZ773055.268-NODE-268-length-35191-cov-3.610257_pt1 | contig 35191 bp, 24 predicted proteins | sample MGYA00580515_ERZ773055 | MGnify/ENA primary metagenome ERZ773055 (study PRJEB29015, sample SAMEA2737993) | human oral metagenome | biome: human oral; feature: human-associated habitat; material: dental | place: China | collected 2064 ...
CACCTTCTCAGTCCATATGCATTATATGCGATACCAAGGGGCAACGGGAAAAGCACTTCGTCAGCTCACAAAAGGAAAGTATGTAGTCCTTGATCTCTTAGGTTTCGATACCAAGAACAAACGTATCTTCATCGAAAGTAATGCTTGTAGCCCAATTCAAAAGAACCTCTTTGCAATTGACTTTGCGTCAGGAAAGCAAACACTTCTTGACATAAATGGGAAAGGATGGCATTCAGGCAGCTTGAGTAAAAGTGGTAATTATATTGTTGATAATTATCAAACACCGGATATTCCCCGTAATATTGCGATTGTAAATACAACAAACGGCAAGTCAATTAGCTACTTTAAGGCAGCTAATCCATGGCAAGGCTCCACCGTTCCAACGTATGAATGCGGCTCGATTAAGGCAGCTGATGGCGTAACAGACCTCTACTATCGAATGGTTAAGCCTCTAAACTTCGATCCAAACAAGAAATATCCCACCATTGTTTATGTCTATGGAGGGCCTCACGCCCATAATGTTGATGCACGATGGCACTATAGTAGTCGTGGATGGGAAACCTATATGGCCGAGCACGGCTATCTACTCTTTATCTTAGACAATAGAGGAAGCGAGCACAGAGGCAAGGAGTTTGAACAAGTTACCTTTAGACATTTGGGCCAAGAAGAAATGAAAGATCAGATGGAAGGAGTCAAATTCCTAAAGTCTTTGCCTTACGTTGATGCACAACGCTTAGGAATACATGGCTGGAGTTTTGGTGGTTTTATGACTATAAACCTTATGACAACCTACCCAGATGTATTCAAAGTCGGCGTAGCGGGTGGCCCAGTAATCGATTGGAAGTGGTATGAAGCCATGTATGGAGAACGATATATGGACACGCCTGAAGCCAATCCACAAGGTTATGCAGCATGTAACTTGCTGCCAAAAGCTAAGAATCTTAAGGGAAAACTTGAGATAATCATTGGTCTTAACGACCCCGTTGTCGTACCACAGCATGCTTTTTCTTTCTTGAAGGCATGCATAGCAGCAGGAACACAGCCTGACTTCTTCGTCTATCCAGGCGAGCCTCACAACATGAGAGGACATCAGAGTGTGCATCTGCACGAAAGAATCAGCCAGTATTTCTTTGATTATTTAAAATAGATTCCAATCATGAGACTATTATTATTGGGTGGAGGTGGCCGCGAACATGCCTTAGCATGGAAGATAGCCCAAAGCAAAAAGTGTGATAAGTTGTATATTGCTCCGGGCAATGCTGGCACAGCTGACTGCGGAGAAAACGTCAACATTAAGGCTGATGACTTTGAAAAGTTAAAGGACTTTGCTGTTGATCACCACGTCGATATGGTCGTTGTAGGTCCTGAAGACCCTTTAGTTAAAGGGATTTATGACAACTTTAAACAAGATAAACGCACGCAAAACATCCCCGTAATTGGCCCATCTAAAGCCGGAGCCATACTTGAAGGAAGTAAGGATTTCGCTAAAAACTTCATGCAACGGCACCATATTCCAACAGCAAAGTACAAGACATTTGATGGTAACAGCCTTGAAGAGGGACTACGATTTCTTGAAACTTTGCAACCACCTTACGTCTTAAAAGCGGATGGTTTGTGTGCAGGAAAAGGTGTTTTAATACTCCCTAATCTTGAAGAAGCAAAGAAAGAACTTCGTGAAATGCTTGGAGGAATGTTTGGAAATGCCAGTGCACAAGTGGTCATTGAAAAGTTCTTATCAGGTATTGAGTGCAGCGTTTTCATCTTAACTGATGGTAAACACTACAAGATTCTGCCTGAAGCGAAAGACTATAAACGTATTGGTGAGCACGACACTGGGCTGAATACAGGAGGCATGGGAAGTGTTTCTCCGGTTCCATTTGCAACCAAGGATTGGATGAAAAAGGTTGAAGAACGAATCATTAAGCCTACTGTTGACGGGTTATCTCACGAAGGAATAGACTATAAAGGCTTTATTTTCTTCGGCCTCATCAATGTTAATGGTGAGCCAATGGTTATCGAATATAACTGCAGAATGGGCGATCCCGAGACAGAAAGTGTTATGCTTCGTCTGAAAAGTGACATCGTAGACCTCTTTGAAGGCGTTGCCGCCGGTGACTTAAATCAAAGAGAAATAGCGTTCGATGAACGTGCAGCAGTCTGTGTTATGCTCGTTAGTGGAGGCTATCCTGAAGCATATAAGAAAGGCTATCCTATCACAGGAATCGACAAAGTAGAGGGAAGTATCGTCTTTCATAGTGGTACTGCCAGCAAAGATGGCCAGATTCTAACGAATGGCGGGCGTGTCATTGCCGTTTCATCTTATGGGAAGGATAAAGCTGAGGCACTGCAAAAGAGTTTTAATGAGGCTCAAAAAATTCAGTTTACTGACAAATATTTTAGAAGAGATATAGGCAAAGACCTTTAAATGGCAAGTAAAAGAAGACAGGAAAGAATAGCAACAAGCAGACTGACACTGCCTATAACAGTTGTTTATGGCATGGTCGTTGCATTGGCTGCAGGCACCATCCAGCAAGGACTCTGGGTGCAAGCAGCCAGCCTTTTCATAGCAACTGGGATGATTGCAATACTCAACAATCGCTATTCACTCATCAGAGCGTATAGCCGTATGCTGTCATGCACATATCTCTTGCTATCTGCAATGGTGTGTTTTCGAACGAGTTCAACAGATGGAACGATTGTAACGCTCTGCACTATTGCTTTCTACCTGTTTCTGTTTCAAGCCTATCAAAATCGTTATGGGGCTGCTTCTATCTTCTATGCCTTTACGATGATTGGCATTGCGAGTATCTTCTTTGTAAAGATTCTCTATTTCGTTCCCTTCCTTTGGATAGCGCTCATAGGCTTCATTTTAGCCTTTAGTCTACGCACTTTCGTCGCCTCAATCTTGGGATTACTATTCCCTTATTGGTTTGTTGCAGGCTATGCGGTCTATACCAACAGCCTTCCGAAGTTGTGGACCCACTTCTCCGACCTCGCTGCTCTATGCGATTTCAGTTACTATCACCAAGTAACCGAACACCAAATTGTTACATTTTCATTCATTGCCATACTTGGATTAACTGGTATAATCCATTTCCTTCGCAATAGTTATAAAGACAAAATAAAGACCAGAATGTTCTATGAGACATTCATAATGATGCAGGTTGTGACGACTATCTTCATCGTCTTACAACCCCAACTCTATGGTTTTCTTATTCACATCATGATTATTACGACAGCAATATTATTCGGACACTTCCTCGCTTTGACGCGAACGTGGTTTACGAACATTGCATTCCACGTTGTCATTGTATTAATATTGCTGCTCACAGCCTATAATTTATGGATTCCATCATTGCTTTTTTAATTGATTGGGGCTATTTAGGTATGTTACTATCTGCCTTTCTTGCAGGTAGTTTTTTCCCTTTCAGTAGCGAAGCAGTCATGTTAGGTTTGCTTGCTGCGGGACTGAAACCATGGCCTCTTATACTATATGCCACTGTAGGAAATGTGTTGGGCGGACTCTTCAACTATGCCATTGGACACATGGGACGCATGGATTGGATAGAGAAATATCTGCATGTCAAGCCAGCAAGTCTTCAGAAAGCACAACGCTTTATGGCTGGAAGAGGCGCATGGATGGGCTTTTTTGCCTTTCTGCCGATTATTGGAAGTGCCATCACTATCGTATTAGGTTTGATGCGTTCCAACTTGCTTATCTCGACAGTTAGCATCACAGCAGGAAAGTTTGCACGTTATGTAATCTTGGCTTTCTCGGCAATTACACTGACCTCTTGCAGCTTTTCGTCTCCTAAAACCAGTCAACAAATCACTGTATCCATAGAGCCTTTGCGATACTTTACAGAGCAAATTGCTGGCAATCGGTATAAAGTTGTGACGATGGTTCCTGGTGGGATGAGTCCAGAAACTTATGAACCAACAGCCCAACAGATGATAGCCCTCAATGAAAGTACACTCTATATAAAGGTTGGACAGATTGGTTTTGAACGCACATGGATGTCAAAACTTAAAGCCAATGCACCTCATACACGCATTGTTGACACGTCAATAGGCATCACGCCGGTAAAGACTTTGAATGGTATAATAGACCCACATACATGGATGAGTTGCCGTAATGCCCGACAGATTGCATACAATATCTTCAATGCTTTGAAACAAACGAACGCAAAGGATAGCACATATTATAGGGCAAATCTCAATAAATTGCTCACAAAAATCAAAGCAACAGACCAAGAAGTCAACAAGCTTTTGGCAGGTAAAACAAAAGCGTTCTTGATCTATCACCCTATCCTAACCTACTTCGCTCACGACTATCGGCTTACTCAAATACCCATAGAGGAAGAGGGACGCGAGCCAAGTGCCAACCAATTACAAAGCATTATACGCTTAGCAAAGCAACAAAAGATTAAAACATTATATATCCAAAAGCAGTTCAATAACCGCAATACGGAGATTATTTCGAAAGACTTGAACCTCCCATCTACGGCTATTGACCCGCTAAACTATCATTGGAGTCAACAAATGATAACCATTGCAAAAGCCTTGAAATGAGTCAACCCATCATCAAATTACAACATATTACCGCGGCATATCCCGAGAAAACTGCGCTCAAAAACGTAAATCTCACCGTCTATGATGACGATTATTTAGGGATTATTGGACCCAATGGAGGCGGTAAAACAACACTCATCAAAATTATGCTTGGCTTGATGAAGCCTAAAGAAGGACAGATTTCGTTCTATAAAAACGGGCAAAAAACAGACCATATTTGCATGGGATATCTCCCTCAATACACGAATATTGATAAGAACTTCCCCATAAATGTTGAAGATGTTGTAGTCTCTGGACTAAAGAAAAAGCTATTTGGCAAGTACACAACTCAACAACTTCAGCAAGCAAAACAAACGATAGAACAAATGGAACTCAATGCACTTAGACACCAACCCATAGGTACATTGAGTGGAGGCCAACTGCAACGAGTGCTCTTAGCGCGTGCCATTGTGCAGCAACCTGACGTACTTATCCTTGACGAACCTAACACTTATATTGATAAACGCTTTCAAGAACAGATGTATGAGATGTTAGCTGATATCAATCATCGATGTGCAATAGTCATGGTTAGCCATGATATTGCCGAGATTCTCAATAATGTTAAGCACATCGCTTGCGTTAATGAAGGGCTTCATTATCATGAAACGACAGACTTACCACAAGAGAAATTGGAGGAACATTTCCTCAAAATATAACTGCGAATAATAGATTTTGCGATATAAAATAATATTCTTCGCTTAATAAATAAAAAGATATTAAGAACTAATGACTAATCCGTCCTAAACCAATTAAAATTAAGTAAGGAGACCATTAAAACGTGTTGAAAACGCAATTTTATTGACAAAACAGGACAAAAGCAAGGGCTTTACATGTTGTTTTTGTAAGAATTAATACTAATAAAAGCACTACTTGAACACTGATAAAATAGAAGATAAATCATGAGAATAGTCTAAACATAGATTATTTTGCATGCTTTCGCAACACCTTCCACCTATTTTTGGACAGTAATCTCTATTAAAACACTCCGCTATTTACATCAAACAACGCTACGATTTGTATTGAATTACTCGATGATATGACGCAGATGACAAACCATTTCACTATAAAAACAGGCTGTAAAAAGAGACTAAGTTCATACTTGTTTGATTTTCAATAGCTTATAAAACTCATCTAAAACTCACGTATTATCCATTAAAAGTCCCTCCGCATAAAATATCGTCACTATTTGAAAGGCATTGTAAAGTTAAGTGATTAGTATTTAGTTGCCTTATAAATCAACAAAAGGTAGAAGATGATGTACATTCAATAACAAAACAACCAGAACGAGAAAAAAATATCATTTGAGCCATATAATTAAAATATTAGCTGTAAAAGGTAGGATAAAAGGTCCCGAAAGAAGGCAAAAACTTATGGTTAACACTGACATTTCACTGACTAAGCGCTTAAAAAAGTGAAATATAAGCAGTTTATACTCCATTAGAAAGACGACTTTACATGAAATGTATTATCTTTGCACTACTATTTCGAAATAATACATTCTATAAATAAATGAAACAGTATAAGTTAGTAGACAATTTACTGGGGTGGCTTGCTTTCTTGATTGCCGCAGTCGTTTATTGTTCTACAATCGAACCGACAGCCAGCTTTTGGGACTGTCCTGAGTTTATCACTACAGGCTATAAGCTTGAAATTGGGCATCCACCTGGGGCACCATTCTTTATGCTTACAGCCAATCTTTTCTCGCATTTTGCAAGTAATCCATCAGAAGTTGCACGCATGATCAACACCATGAGCGCTCTATTAAGTGCCACAACGATCATGTTTCTCTTTTGGACGGTGACTCATCTGACGAGAAAACTAATACTGAAAGACTGGAATGAGTTGACCACAGCAAAGACAATTATCATCGAAGGAGCTGGACTTGTCGGGGCACTCATTTATACTTTCAGTGATACTTTTTGGTTTTCAGCTGTTGAAGGCGAGGTCTATGCTTACTCATCTGCCTTCACCGCAATCGTATTCTGGCTCATTTTGAAATGGGAAGACCATGCAGACGAACCACATAGTGACCGCTGGCTCGTGCTGATTACCTATATGACAGGCCTTAGTATCGGTGTGCACTTGTTGAATTTACTATGTATTCCGGCCATCGTTCTTGTGTTCTGTTATCGCAAGTTCCCCAATATCGAGTTGAAAGGTTCATTGATTGCGCTGTTCTTCTCATTCGTTCTTGTTGCTGCTGTGCTTTATGGCGTCGTGCCAGGAATCATTACTGTGGGCGGCTGGTTTGAGCTTTTGTTTGTCAATGTGCTTGGATGTCCGTTCAATACTGGTGAGATTATCTACATCATTCTACTTGTAGCAACGGTTCTTTGGGCTATTTATGAAAGCTATTCTGACCGAAACGAGAAGCTGAGTAACATTTCGTTTACCGCTGCAGTGGCTATGCTTGGCATCCCATTCTATGGATATGGCTGGTCATCTGTATTCATAGGAGTAGTTATTCTCACGATACTTTGGTTTGTATTAAACTACAAACGAACGATTAATAAGAAAAGAGTAAGCTTCGTAACTGCACGCATTAAGAACACAACCTTATTGTGTATGTTAATGCTTATGATTGGATATTCGAGCTATGCCCTTATAGTTATACGCTCAACGGCTAATCCTCCTATGGACCAAAACTCGCCAGAAGACATCTTCACCCTTGGCAGTTATCTCAGTCGTGACCAATATGGTGACAGACCATTAGCCTATGGTCAGGCCTACACTTCACAGGTTGCATTGCAAAACGACGGTAAGATGTGCAAACCAGTAATGAGTGAAGGTGCGCCAATCTATGCTCGAAAGGAAAAGAAAAGCGCTGATGAGAAAGACTCATACTTTGTTGTTAGTCACAAGAATAAATACGTATTTGCGCAGAATATGGTATTCCCGCGCATGTATGAACAGAAATATGCCCAAGCGTATGAAGACTGGATGGGTGGTGTTGACGGCTCGGAAGTGCCGTATGATCGCTGTGGTGAGCCAATGATGGTTAAGATGCCGAGCCAAATAGAGAATCTACGTTTCTTCTTATCTTACCAATGTAACTTCATGTATTGGCGCTACTTTATGTGGAACTTCGCTGGACGTCAGAATGATATACAAGGTAATGGTGAGCTTGAACACGGCAACTGGATTACTGGTATTCCTTTTATTGACAATGCACGCTTAGGAGATCAAAGTAAACTTCCAGCCGATTTGCAAAATAACAAAGGCCATAACGTGTTCTATTGTCTTCCACTCCTTCTGGGAATCATAGGACTTTTCTGGCAAGCTTGGCGTGGAAAACGAGGTATTCGCCAGTTCTGGGTTGTGTTCTTCCTATTCTTTATGACAGGATTGGCTATTGTTATCTATCTTAATCAGACGCCAATGCAGCCACGAGAACGTGATTATGCTTATGCAGGTTCATTCTATGCATTTGCTATTTGGTGTGGAATTGGTGTGGCTGCTATCTATGATTTGCTAAAGAAATACCTACATATCAATGAGAAGGTACTGGCATCTGTCGTTTCAATCTTAGCGTTGTTGGTTCCTATTCAGATGGCAAGTCAGACATGGGATGACCATGATCGTAGTGGAAGATATACTTGTCGAGACTTTGGTCAGAACTATTTGATGACCTTACAAGACAAAGGTTTCCCAATCATCTTTACCAATGGAGACAATGATACGTTCCCACTTTGGTACAATCAAGAGGTAGAAGGCGTCAGAACTGATGCCAGAGTATGCAACCTAAGCTATCTCGCTACCGACTGGTACATTGACCAAATGAAGCGACCTGCCTATAATTCGCCTGCGGTTCCAATCAGTTGGCCTCGTATTGACTTCTGTTCGGGGACAAATGATTATATCACTGTGCAGCCAGAAGCTAAGAAACAGATCCTTCAGTTCTATAAGGATAACCCACAACAAGCTAAGGCTCAGTTCGGAGATGAACCGTTTGAACTGAAGAATATCATGAAGTATTGGGTACGATCAAAGGATAATGACATGCACTTTATACCTACAGATACAGTCTATGTAACTATAGATAAGCAGGCCGTTAGACGTAGTGGAATGCTCATACAGACTGATTCTATCCCCGACAAGATGGTGATTTCTCTCGCAGGAAAGAACGCTTTGTACAAGAACGACCTAATGATGCTTGAGATGATTGCCCAATGTAACTGGACGCGTCCTATCTATGTTGCCCTCACTGTGGGTGAAGATAACTACATGAACTTAGGGAACAACTTCGTACAAGAAGGCCTTGCAAACCGCATTACGCCATTCACGACGAATATAGATGGTAAGGTTGTCAAGGGAATGACTAACTTTGACACAGCCAAAACCTATCGAAACTTGATGACTCGCTATAAGTTTGGTGGTCTGAAGACTAAGGGACTATATATCGATGAAACTGTAATGCGTATGTGTTATACCCACCGTCGTCTCTTTGCTCAGCTGGCAAAACAACTCATTATGGAGCATAAAGATAAACAGGCATTAGCTGTTTTGAATAAATGTTTAGCTGAAATACCGGCTTATAATGTGCCAAACAACTACGTAAGTGGTAGCCTTGATCTTGCAGAGTGCTATGCAATATTAGGTCAAAAAGCTAAAGCTAAGGCACTGTTTAACGACGTTTGGAACAACTCTACACAGTACATGAATTGGTATTTGAGCCTCGACGGCAACCATTTTGCCCAGTCTATGAATGACTGTCTACGCGAAATGTCAATCATGCAAGAGTGTAACAGAGTGGCAAGTATCATAGATCCGAAGCTCGCTCAACGCACAGGACATCAGTTCCAAAGTCTGTTTAATATGTATCGCGGCAAAGGTGGCGTGCTGCCTAACCAGAATAATTGACGCAAAATTAGGCTAACAAGCGATGATAATAGAGCAACCTGCTAAATGGTTACGCTGGATTTATCCCGGTGCGACTTGGAGAATGGACCCTAACGAACATGCAGTTTATCTCACGTTTGACGATGGTCCTATCCCCGAGTCGACACCTTTCATCCTTGAAACGCTTAGAAAATATAATGTCAAAGCTACCTTTTTCATGGTTGGAGAGAATGTGTTGAGATACCATGACCTCTATAATCAAATCATCAATGATGGTCATCGAGTGGGTAATCACACCTTTAACCATATAGGATCTTTCAAACATTGGACAATCACCTACGCCATTAATACTCATAAAGCCGATGAACTCATCCACTCAAACCTATTCCGTCCACCCCATGGATGGATGAGAATGTCTGTCTATTGGTGGATGAAAAGAAGGTATCGGATTATCATGTGGGACCTCGTTACACGCGATTATTCTAAATGGTTGACTGCAAAAGATGTGGTAAGAAACGTAAAAAGGTATGCAAGGAATGGCTCAATCATCACGTTTCATGACTCCTTGAAGAGTATCGATAAACTAAAAACAGCCTTACCTGAATCAATTGAATGGTTAAAATCGCAGGGATATGAATTCAAAACCTTTGAATAAGCAAGACCTTACGAATGAAATCAAAGCCGAAGCACTGCGCCTCGGCTTTTTTGCTTGTGGCATAGCACGTGCTGAGCACGTTGATAAAGCGACAACAGACCATATCAACCGCTGGCTCAAAGAAGGCAAATATGCCAACATGGAGTATATGGCGAACTACACAGATAAACGACTTGACCCCCGATTATTAATGGAAGGAGCAAAGAGTATCATTTGTGTTGCATTGAACTATGCCCCACAACATAAGTTCAATGAAAATGAATTTCATCTCGCTTCCTATGCTCTTGGTTTGGATTATCATGATATAATGAAAAACAAACTACGTCAATTGGCCGCACGATTTGACTTTAATGACGCACTAAAATGCCTCAAATCAGAGCGTAAAATGTGCCGAATCTTTGTTGATACTGGCCCCATATTAGAACGCTATTGGGCTGAAAAAGCAGGGTTAGGATGGGTTGGTAAGAACCATCAACTTATCATTCCACACGCTGGAAGCATGTTTTTCTTGGGCGAGATCATTGTAGATGAAGAGCTTGTTTATGACCAACCAGCAAAAAATCGCTGTGGAAACTGCCACCGATGTATTGATGCCTGCCCAACAAAAGCTATTGATGAAGGTCGTGAAATCAATGCCGAGAAGTGCCTTTCTTACCAGACAATAGAGAATAGAGAAAGTCTTTCTGAAGAGGCTTCTGCCTCAATCGGTAACACCATCTATGGCTGTGATGCCTGCTTAAAGGCTTGTCCATGGAATAAATTTGCCATACCTAACGACACACCCGAACTTCAACCAAAAGCAGAACTCATGCAAATGACGCGACAAGAATGGGAGATTCTCAGCGAAGAGGATTATCAACTCTTCAAAGGGAGTGCGGTTAAACGGGTGAAATATAAGGGATTGATGCGAAATATTAAGGCTGCGACTTGCTATTCTCAAGGAAAACACCTACCTTTATCCACGAAAACAAAGGACAATGAACAAAAAAATAAATAGTTATAAGGCTGTAGCTGCGTTGACAAGAGCATTCTTTGAAGCCTATACAAACGGCATTTTAGATGGCTCAACAGAGGCAAACAACAAAGAGAACAAACGTTCTCCACAAGCTGTTAAGCAAGCCATGCTCGAACATTATGAAGAAATTAATCAGCAGTTCTTCACGGTAATGTTTCCTGCTTTGACGCTACTCAATTATCAAGATGAACAGAAAATGCAGGAGAAGCTCAAGGAAGCAAGTGCTGAAAAGGCCTTAAATGTAACAGAATATCTACGATTTGCTTGCAAAACAGATAAACTTTTTCAGGCTCTTTTGAGTGAATATAGACGCAATTTTACTATGCTTTTGCAAGGTAAAATGACAACACTTCATGAGCATATTAAAGGCTATCCACGAGGTTTGCAGCTTTCTGTTATAGACGAACAGAAGGCTATCGTCATTATGGTTCGGGTGATTTTAAAGGCCTATGCCGCAGGGATAAAAGCAACAAAAACAAACCATCACGCTTTCAATCAAGCTACTATCTATCGCATATTGCTGATAAACATACAATTGTTACTCAATGATTGTGTATTCAAATCAAACGAAGAAAATCTTATACTGCTGTTCCAAGAGGCATGCGGAAACGAAAACAATCTCAATGTTTTATTCAATTCATTGGATGAAATCTATGAAGAATTAGCACAAGAAGAGGGACTTTACACACACAATGAACAAGGAAATTAGAAAAGAAGCACTACGAAACAGCAAGCTATATCACCATATTAAGAAGGTCACTCAGCTTGCAGATGGATATTATCTCGATTTTGTCATCGGATTAATCCCAGGTGGTTTTGGTGACATTCTCGGTGGCTTGTTCTCTCTTTCGCATGTATACTTTGGACTATTCAAGCTCCGTTCTATTCCTTTGACATTGGCTTTATTGAACAATATGCTTCGCGATGTCTTCCTTGGCATGCTACCTTTCTATGTAGGAGATGCCATTGACTTCTTCTATAAGTCCAATAAGAAGAACATGGCACTAATAGATGGCTTCATAAATGACGATAAAGATATCATTCATCAAGTCAACAAAAAGGCTGTTCAGTCTGCCATCATCCTATTCCTACTACTTGTTTGTATAGCAATCCTGCTTTGGGCATTAATCAAATTCGCAGAACAGGTAGGCAGTTGGCTATTTACTTAACGCAAAGATTCTATCGAAAATCTATATAAACAAACAGACCTTGTAAGCAACAATGATTCACTTACAAGGTTTGTTTCTGTTTAATTATGATGTAAAATGCCTGCACTTATTCATAAAAATAAGTCAAAAGGGCATTATTTTCTACTGCATATCATAAACCACTTGCATGAGTTTCTTGCCTAAGGCATCAGCTTCTTCCATTGTAGAAGCCTCACTATACACGCGGATAATAGGCTCTGTGTTACTCTTTCTCAGGTGAACCCACTTGTCAGGGAAGTCAAGTTTCACGCCATCTATATCAGTTACCTGCACATCGGGTTCTTTTCCATACTGCTCTTTCACCTTTTCCAAGATTGCATCCACATCAGTTGATGGCGTAAGATCTATACGATTCTTGGCTATAAAGTATTCAGGGAAGGTAGCACGGAGTTCACTTACCTTACATTTCTTCTGTGCAAGACTCGACAAGAAGAGTGCAATACCCACCAAAGCATCACGTCCATAGTGGCTCTCGGGATAGATTACTCCCCCATTTCCCTCACCACCAATGATGGCATTCGCCTCTTTCATCTTCGTCGTTACATTCACTTCACCCACTGCAGCAGCTGTATAAACACCGCCATGCTTTGTGGTTACATCTCGAAGAGCGCGTGTAGAACTTAGGTTAGATACGGTATTTCCCGGCGTGTTACTAAGCACATAGTCGGCTATTGAGACTAAAGTATACTCCTCACCAAACATCTTTCCGTCTTCACAAATGAATGCCAAGCGGTCAACATCTGGGTCTACAACGATGCCCAAATCATAGCCACCTTTTCGTATTTCGGCCATAATACCACTGAGATTTTTCTCTAATGGTTCAGGATTATGTGCAAAATCACCATTTGCTTCGCCATTAAGGAAAGTATATTCTACGCCTAAAGCATCAAGCAATTCTGGCAAAATGATTCCTCCAACCGAGTTGATTGCATCCACAGCTACCTTAAAGTGCGCTTTGCGAATAGCCTCAGTATCTACTAATTTCAATGCAAGCACACTATCAATATGGCGTTGATTGAAAGATTCTTCTTTGTATTTACCTACATGATCAACGTCGGCAAACTCGAAATCTTCCTTATCTGCTATCGCAAGCACCTCGTTTCCGTTATCTTTTGTGAGGAATTCTCCCTTGTGATTCAATAGCTTCAAGGCATTCCAATGACGTGGATTGTGGCTTGCAGTAATGATGATTCCGCCTGCAGCTTGGCTCATTTGAACAGCCAATTCAGTAGTAGGCGTGGTGGCAAGTCCTATATTAAGCACATCATATCCCATGCCCATTAATGTACCACAAACTACATTCTTCACCATCTCTCCAGAGATACGAGCGTCTCTTCCGACAACTATCGTGTTGCTCTTCGACTGATTACTGCGACGAATAAAGGTTGCATAAGCCGATGTAAACTTAACAATGTCTAATGGATTTAATGTGTCACCAGCTCGTCCTCCGATAGTTCCTCGGATGCCGGAGATAGATTTTATTAAAGTCATAATATTTAGATTTATCTACCTTTTTGGTAAGTTAATTCGTAAAAACACGGGTAAACAGCTCCCGAAGCAACAGCCGTTCCTTGCGCAGAAGGCACAATCAGTCTCACTTTTGCAATGCCTTGTGCCGTCAATTTGCCAAGTTTGATATAAGAAAGTGGCGCCAAAAGTCCAGCCGGAACGGTAGCCGTTCTATAGACACTCTTCATTACTCCCGACTCAAATTGTGCGTAAGGCGAACCTGAAATCATTTTAACGTTCATCACATCTGGGATAGATGAAAAGGTCATGATATTGTTAGAAGAAAGCACCGAGTCTGTAAGCAGATTGGTTTCTGTGTATCTTAGTAACACATTTGCAGAGGCATTGCGACCTAAAACCTCACCACTTCCGCGACGAACAATTTGCATATACACACCCGAACTATTGAAAAGCACAAACTGATTCTTGGTGGTATCTGTCGTGGTATCTTGTGAAAGAAACTGTTGTTCACTAATAACATTCACCTTATGGTCTGCAATATACTGGTTGATTGCAGCGCGTTCTTTCTTCTTTTTGTCTGCATACGTTTCATTATCTTTGCAAGATGCAAACGCAATCACACCGATAAGGCCTACGAATAAATATATTATTTTCTTCATTTCTGTCTGTTTTGTTCTTATTTATAACGTGGCAAAGTTACTAATTTCCTTACACTTTGATAGATTTCTATGATAGTTTTTATTGATATTTCCCAATTTTTAAGCTTTCAATCGGTCGGCATATTTCAAGAGCGCACGCTGCATAATGACTTCAGCTTCTTTCAAACTGCAATACAATTTGCCTCCACTGGCATTCAGATGCCCACCTCCATTGAAAAACTCGGCAGCCACTTCGTTGCATGGAAAATCATCAACCGAGCGCAAACTCACAAGAATTAGGTTATCGTGTCGGTCGTCTTCACGCAACGAAACCGAAAACTTCAGTCCCTTTATACGCAGTGGTTCGTTGACAAGTCCCTCCAAATCACCTTTCACAAAATGGAATCTCTTCATGTCACGACGGCTCACGGTGAAGTAGGCGGCATGATATTCATCAAAGACACACAGGCGTTCGCTCATCAAAAAGCCTCGTAACCGAATGGCCCACTGACTATAATTGTTGAACACATTGCGATAGATTTTATCTTTATCTATTCCCGTTGTAAGCAGCATCCCTATGATTGTATAGATTACCGGACGCGTAGAATTATACGTAAATCCACCGGTATCGGTCATCATTCCACAATAAATTGGAGCCGCAATCTGTTGAGTGAGCTGCTCAAAGCCACCCAATTGGCAGATAACTCGAAACACAAGTTCGCATGTACTGCTGGCTTCGGGATGAGAAACGGTAACAATGCCGTCAATTGTTGGATTGAGATGATGATCTATCAGCACTCGTTTTGCCTTTGACAGCGCTATGACTTCTTGGAGTTCTTCAAGTCTACTTGTGTCATTAAAATCAAGACAAAACATCAAATCTGAACGCTGACAAAGCGCCTTTACTTCGTCGGTTTGTTTATCAAAACGCAACACCTTATCTGTCCCAGGAAGCCATTTCAAAAAATCGGGAAAGGCATCAGGCACTATGACATGGGCCGTTTTTCCCCACTGTTTCAAATATTCCGTCCAGGCTAAACATGCTCCCAAGGCATCGCCATCAGGACTTTTATGCCCCAAAACAATAATATTTTCGGCATCACGGATAGCCGCCTTCAAGGTTTCGACTTCCTGTTCTGTGATTAGTTCTAATTGCATAATGGGCACAAAGATAATAAAAAAGGTTGAGAGACAACACAAAATGCAATGAGTTAAATGAAAGAAAAATGCAAAAAAGGGTGCAACACTGTTATCTCAACAATGCTGCACCACCACTTTAGACTTAGGAGTATTTATGACGATACCTATTGTATAACTACGCCGCTGCGCAGGTTTTCGTCGCAATAAGAGTTAATTTATGAATGCGCCTTTGCGCATTTCCCTAAGCTCGACAATTTTATGGTTGGTTTTTACGTTTAATCCCAAAGTCGGTCTGTTCGGTTGTTCCGCCGCCCGTTTTCGGCTTTTCATTCGCCTTCGAATTCTTCTCCTCCACGAGGCGCAGCGTTCCATCCTTATTCACGCCCACCCAAATGGTTTTGATTTTGCCCTCGGCAGTGGTCTTGCCAGCTATGGCCAATTCATATTTGCGCTTGGCAGCCGTGCCCCTTGTCTTGCCTGTAAATGAGAGGCTGCCACGCTCAAGCTCCATTTGCTGTTCAAGTGCTGGAAATCCTGCTTTTAGCCTGTTTTCTTCCTCTGGCGTAGGCTTGGGGGTGGGTTTCTTCTGCGCCATACTCTGTTTATGCGAAGTCTTGAAGTGCTCGCTTTCCTGATTCATGCGGTCAACCAAACGCTCTATCAGGGCGCGGTCGTCGTCGGTTGTGGCAAAGAGATAGCTGGCCTCAATGTAGCGACAAACTACGCCAAAGACGGTATCGGTCTGCGGACGAACCTCGCTCAATGCCGGCATCTTCTGGTCCACCGCTTTTTCCTGTCGCGTGTTGTAGACCTTTTGAAACTCATCGTTCACGGTCTTCAACTGTGTCGTGACGGGCGTCAGTCCTAAGGCCGTCACCTCAGTGGCAAACCGCTCTAAGTCTTTCAGCATGCCACGCACCTCAGCCGTTTCCGCGTCAACCGCCTTATTTTGAATGCCCGCGTAAACTCCGAGCCCTTTATCCAGCGCTTTCGCTGCCTCGCGCACTGCCGTCACGGGTGATTTCAGTTGCGCTCTCACCACGCCGAAGAGGTTGGTCAGCAGGTCGTCGCGCTGTTGGTCTAACGCTTTCATCTGTTCGGTGTAGACGGTTGCCGTAGCCTGCTTGTTCAGTTCTGTTTCCAATTCTAAGCAGTCGGCCCAAGTCTTCAGCAACTCGTCCGTCAGGTGCAATTTCTGTTTATCCACGGCTTTCACCAATTCATACATGTTGAACTGGAACTGCAAGTGATGCGAATTAATGTAGTTCGAGCAATTACTCCCCTCAACTTTGAGCACCTTGGGAAGTTGTAAAGGCTTCATTTTTGTTTTCATTCTACTTTAAATTAATAGGTTAATAAATAAAGAATTGGGCGCCGAAATGTCGCCATCTGGCGCCCAAAATATTCTTTTTGTGTTTCCGTGTGGAAGTTTAAGGCCTAAAATCCTTTTTTCGCGTTTCCGTGTGGAAGTTTTGGGCCTAAAATCCTTTTTTCATGCTTCCGTGTGAAAGTTTAGGACCAAAAATCCATTTTTCATGCTTCCGTGTGGAAGTTTTGGACCAAAAATCCTTTTTTCGCGCTTCCGTGTGGAAGTTTTGGACCAAAAATGCTTTTTTCATGCTTCCGTGTGGAAGTTTAAGGCCTAAAATCCTTTTTTCATGCTTCCGTGTGGAAGTTTTGGACCAAAAATGCTTTTTTCGCGTTTCCGTGTGGAAGTTTAGGACCGAAATCCCTTTTCTCTTTTTCCTTAATTCCGCATAAACCAGCGGACAAAAAAATCTCTTTTTTATTTTTATGTTTATCCTCGCCTCCTCCGAGGGAGGCAAGGATAAAAAACAGAATTTTTCATCGACCGGCTTCGCCGGTTTCTTTGGCCGGCGGGCGGAACAAGCCCGCCGGCAATAAATCAAATGAATCAAATCAATCGAATTATTCTGAGACGGGACGGACGGAGAACCCCCACGACAGACTGTCGCCGCTCCGCGGGTTCACGCCGCTCGAGCTGAAGGCCAGGCGGCAACCGCTGTACGCGTCGTTCGGGACCGCCGACCAATAGTAGCCGATGTTGCCCACGTAGTTCAGCGAACCGCCGAGGTCGAGGCGAAAACCCGAAGCAGGGAAATATACGGCGGCATCGGGAGAAGTGATTTTGTTGTTGAAGTTCCAACCCCAATCCCAAGCACCGCTAACATTCATTGGCCCATTATTCTGACCATTCTTCGTGAAACCGATGAAGGCGTTGGAGGCAGGCATCTTGAAACCGGCGGGGCAAGGGTCATAGACGGTCTTGACCACAGAATTGTCGTTATAACCGGTAGTGGTGTTGTTCATCGACCAGAGGTTGTACTGATTGTAACCGTTATACCAACTTGAACCCCATGTATAGAAAGTCTCGGGATGCTGGATGCCGTTCTGAATGGACATGTTATTACCGCCATTTTGGGTGAACGAACCCTCGGCTAAGGTATTGGTGCCGGGGAAGGCGTCTTTACGGCCGAACTGGTAGAGAGTGGAGGATATTTCCTTGACGCTGCCGGGATTTTGCGTGATGTCGATGTAGGCAAACTGCTTTGTGCCGCCGTTGGCGATGGTCTGCTCCACTTTTACACGAACCACGCGCGGCTTGTCATAGGTAGAAGCCTCCCATTTGCGGTAGGCGAAGCCGAGCGTCTGCTTGGTAAAGTTGTAGTCCTTATTTTGGTAGTTGGTGCATTTCACGGTCTCAAGCACATCCTTGTGGTCGAACCACAGATGCCAAGACCACATAATGGTGCCCGATGCGTTCTTCACGGCGATGACGGCGTTGCCGTCCTTGATTTTGTCGGCGGGGACATGGAAGTTGACATACGAGTTGGCGCCGGCGTTAGTCACCGACAGGCCGTCTACGATGCCGCTCTGGTCTGTCCATACGATACTTGCCTGTGTAGCAGGATTAGAAGAATGCTGCACATTGATGTACGGAGAGCTGATGTCCACACCGGCATGGTCCTTGAAAATCTTGAGGATATAGGTGCCGGTGTTCGAAGTCTTATAAGAACTCGGATTGTCGGCACCACCCTTGACGGCGTTGCCATAGACCAGCGGGATGCGGTAATACCCCGGGGCAGAGATAAGGTAACTGTTGGCGGTGTTACGTTGTGTGTCATTGCCCTTGAAGTCGTGCTTGGACAGGTCGTAGGGATTGCTCGAAGAGCCTTTCTGTGCGGCATCGTGCAGCACCTTGTTGTACATGGCTAAGCGGTCGGTAATGTCTTTTCTCAATGTGGCTGTACCTTGGTCGGCAGCAGTACCACCATCGCCGCTTTCAGCACTAAGAGCAGTAAGCCAAGCGGGTTTGGTGGTTGTCCAAGTTGTACCGTTATCAACACTGTAACCGATAACCTTCCATGCCACTGCTTGCTTTGTATGTGTTACAGGGTCTTCACGATAGCTCATAATACTGTAAGGTTGCGATGTTGTTTCGTAGTATTTGGCAGCACGGCTTGGGTTGGTTGGGGTAAGCACATACTGCCAGGTAGAGTTCGTCTGGCTAAGTTTGTAGGTACGTGTTGTACCTGCTTTCCATTCACCTTTCAATACAACGTCGATTACAGTACCATCGGTGCAGTGAACATTCACCTTTACGTTATTGCCCGTGAGCACTTGCGGAATCATGTAGAATGTGAAGTTGTCGCCAGTGTTACCCATGATGGTTATGTTAGGGTTATGGTTGGTGCTTACGCTGACACCAGAGAGTGTGGCTGTACCACGAGTGTCGGCAGAGTGGTCCCAGGCTGCGCCTGTGCCATTGAACTGGCTTGAAAGGATGTACTTGCTCTTCATTACGGCGTTTTGTATCTCGACCTTGTCGATTATCTTGTTCCACGAAAGGTTCTGACCTACGGCAAAGCGAATACCTGTGAGGGCGTGGCGGAAGTCGAGGTTCGTTGGGGGGTGAACACCGCGTGTGGCATAGTGCACGTCGCCTGTGCAAGCCGTCATGAAGTCCTTTTGGTTCTTCACGTCGGGGTCTACTTCGAAGTCTACGCTGGGGCTGCCTGATGTTTCGGTGTTACCGATAGTCATCTTGGAATAGCTCTCCGTATTCGGATATACGGCAAAGAAGCGAGCCCAGGGTTGTGGCCAGGCCCAATAGATGGGTGAATAGAGTTCACCATTGCTCTTGGTCTTCTTGGCATGGAACCATTCTGGAGTAGTGATGAGGGTTGAAGCTGAAGTACCACGAATACCAGAGGTAGAGAAGTCGCCAAGGGTAGAGGTCTTGATGATGTTAGCACGTGTGTGGGCATCTGCCTTAACGGGATTGACACCCTCAACAGTGGTTTCGATCAAGCACACATCAATGTTGCGATTGCTATGAGCTGTGAGCTTACCGCCAGCGAGGTCGCTGCTACCTAAGCCGGGAGTGATGGCACCGCGTGTCATAACTCCACGAGAGATCGCTCCCTCCTGCACATCGTTTACACTAAAATGGACAACGGCATCTTTACCGTTCGTTCCGCCATTATCAAAATCGTCGTCGGCACAAGAGACGGCCGTCAACGCTACACCGCTGGCTAAGAGTGCCGAGCAGGCGTAAAAAAATAGTTTGTTCATTAATTGTTAAAAGAAAAAAGCCTCACCCCCAACCCCTCTTCCGAACCAACGGTCACTGACCGAAGGGAAGTAATGGAGAAGATAGTGTGTTAACCCTAGAGGTTAGATTGTCATAAGATAATACTATGAGAATGAGGAATTAATACTGTTTGTTTGGATTCTTGGACAAGCAACTTGTTTACTTGCCAACTTGTTAACCTTCGAGATTATCATCATCGCCTTGGTCATCTTCGGATGGATCAATAACATGGATGCTACCAGGCTGAGCAGGAGTACCACCGCCACCAGGACGAACGAGAGGACTACCAGCAAGGAAACTGCCCTCGGAGGCCACTCTGACGACATCGATTGTAGGACGAACATAAAATTGTCGTACCGTCTTTCTGATTTTTTTCATAATTTACATGATTATAATGAATCTTTTCTTTTAATTTTTGTCTTTTGTTGGTTCGCAAAAAGGTACGAGTTATTGAACAAAGGGAACTCACTTGAGCCCTTTGTTAATCGGAGTTTACGCGGCATGACTCGCGCGCGTAAGAGAAAAAAATTAAAAGTGTAGTTATTGGCGTGGCGCCTATGAGAGAGAGAGAGAGAGAGAGAGTAGCAAATTATTTGGAACTACCAAATAATTGATACAAAAAATTGCAAAATAATTCAAATTTCCTTGCATGCTGTTATTGCCTTGATATGATATTGCTAATCTTTTCACGGCGACAAAGGTATAACAAAGTTTGGAAACAGCAAAATAATCTGAAAAGAAATATAAAAAATGCGCACTCCTCTATGGAGAAATGCGCATAAATGAATATCATTAAATTGGTTGTTTTACTCCGAATCATGCTACGTTTGCATGTAAAATATGCTGGAGCATGATGCAGATAATCACTTAAAACAACTTGTTCGGATAAACGCCTTCATCGATTAGCTTTTGGATTCTGTCTACAACACCCTGACGATCCGCAGCATAAGTTACGCCAAACCACTTGCTCGTAGTGTCAAGAACCTTAACCGTAGCCGTTTTATCACCAATGAGTTTGTTCACCATCAATGGGATAAAGAACTCTGATTTCAGGTTTGTCATGTTCTTAGGATTGGCAAGGAACTCCTTGAAATAAGCCTCACTATAATCGAAATAGTCAGGAGTGAAGCCCCAAACATTCATGGAAACAGGAGTGTTATCGGCTACGGTTACCCACTGACCTTGCTCATCTTTATACTGAACTTCGCCGTTTCTACGCTCTATTTCGGTTCGTTCTACGACAGTAGTTAAGTTATCTTCGGCATCCTTTGAACAGATTCCACGTGCTACAGTGCCGTTATCGCTCAACGTGTTTCCTACGCGAAAACCTACCATTGCGTAACGATTCTTGCTGTCTTCTGACAACGAATTAAGGAACTTTCCGACTACCATAAAGCAGTCACGATTATAGAAATCATCACAGTTTATGACGCAAAAAGGCTCCTTAATCACATCTTTTGCCATCAACACGGCATGATTAGTACCCCATGGTTTCTCACGACCTTCAGGAACATTAAAGCCTTCTGGGAGTGCATCTAAACTCTGAAAAACAAGTTCTGCGGGGATATGTCCCTCATACTTAGATAGGATTTTCTCCTTAAATTCGGCCTCAAAGTCTTTACGAATCACGAAGACTATCTTGCCAAATCCAGCCTGAATAGCGTCATATATGGAATAATCCATAATGGTTTCTCCATTAGGCCCTAAGCCATCGAGCTGTTTAAGACCTCCATAACGGCTACCCATTCCGGCGGCCAAAAGTAACAAAGTTGGTTTCATTTCTTTATGTTTTAAATGATTTATTAAATGTGTCGTAAGGATAACTCAATTATCATTATCCAACATTCTCCCCTTAAAAGGAGGCTGTTGACGTCTACAAAAGTACAAATTAATCGCGAAACTGCGCAGAAAAGCATGACTTTTATTCTGTGAAATCTCTCCTTAGAATGGCATTCCTATAGCAAAATGCAGGCTATGACTGCTGCCAAAGTTTGGTAAATTGTAGAAACCTGACTTGTAAGGCAAGTGTAAACCAATGCCCCAATCAACACGAATGACAAAGAAATCTAAGTTATAACGCAGGCCGACTCCTGTTCCTAAAGCCATCTGTTGTGGCAGATTTTTCAACTTAAGCTGACCGCCAGGATGATCTGATCTGTCATGAAGCATCCATACATTACCTGCATCAAGGAAGATTGCGCCATAGAGATTGCCAAACAATCTCGGCCGATATTCGAGATTAGCCAAGAACTTTACATCGCCCGTTTGGTCGAGATATGAAGACGTTGAGGCTGTAGGATAGTAGGCTCCTGGACCTATACTGCGCAGTGTAAAGGCTCTAATGCTGTTGGCACCTCCTATATAAAACTGTTCACTCCAGGGTGCAACGATTGAGTTTCCATAAGCCCATATACAGCCAAGATCAATGTGACCAACGAGTTGATTCTTACGTCCCATCTGCCAAATCTTACGGAATTCAGTCTCAATCTTAAAGTATTGAGCATACGGATTCTTAAACATCTTCTTGTCGTGCTTACCCCATTTGAATCCTCCTATAACGTAACCGAGTGATAAGATATTAGCCGCCTCACTGACAGTTGTTTGCCACCATATAGGGTTTCGATAGTTCTTGGGACTTGAATAGATGTAGCTGTAACGCATTTTGGGGATGAACTGATCTTTCATCGACATCTTTAAATAAGGGATTGTGTTAAGCAGTGCATCAAACTTTGATGAATGTGACGACATATATTCATACTCCAAGATTAATGGAGCGAACTGATGCATTGATGTTTCCGACGTTTGAAAGGTGTATGAAAGCTCACCTGATGCGATGTGACGCTTAAAGAATCCTGCACGGTTTATTACGCTTGTAGAAGCCTTAACCAAAGTAGTTGGTGAACTATAAAAGTGATGTCGTGTCAAAAAAGGCATTAGCATAACTGGGAATTCCAAAGAAACATCACAACCATATTCATAGGAATGATTGTTATCCGACTTACCACTTGCAGAATGACCAGTTTGCCATTCATAAGAGCCTTTTAGGTTAATATCAAGCTTTTCGCCTCCTTTGAAAGCATTTCGCTTGGTGAATCCAATCACGATTCCTGGCCCCATGCGTCCACTTGTGCGTCCCGTGTAGTTGGTTTCTACATAGAAATCATAAGGCTTATCAAACAAACAATTCAACTTTAAGTCAAGCGTATCGCAATGTTCAGATGAGTCTCGTGGTGTAAACTGGAAATCAACCATACTAAAAAGCCCATTCCCCGTAATCTTGTTTGACGATTCTATATACTTATCATAACTGAAAAGTTCGTTTGGTCTAAGCTTTAAGTCACGAAGAATCACGCTGGGGCGTATCGGCGTACGCTTCCCTTTGAAGTGCACAGTGACCTTATGTGTTTGGATAGCGTTATTCAATGAGTCGAAGAACTGCCGTTGAAGGCGCATATCAATGTTGCCAATGTACCACTTATGTAAGGCACGTGAAGGCATCGAATCAGCCAACTGGAATTTCAACTGCACCTTACCCGGCACGAGAAGTGTATCTGCAAGGTATGAAGCATAGTCTGGTTGATAGTAGTAATAACCATTATTTCGGAAGAGATTGCTCACGCGTTTGCGTTCTGCATCAAGGGCAGATACTTCGAAGGGAGCACCTCTTTTAACCTTGGCATCAGCCATGTTGGCCCTCAACAGACTATCAGCTGATGCGGGAAAATTGTCATAGGAGATGCTATCTAACGTGAAAAGATGTCCCATATCAACGACATATCCCAACTTAGCTTTCTTGGGATTGTGTTGTGTTATGGCTTGAAACGTGACGTTACCATGGAAATATCCGTGCGACTTTAATACCGATTCAGCGACCGAAGCACGTAGTTCTGGGTTAACCCAACTCATCAAAACAGGGGCCTTTCCAAATGATTTTGCAATCCACTTTCCTATGGGATCAGTCGCATCTGAGAATGCATTCCAAACCCAAAGTGCATAAGGGAACGGCGTACGATAATAGGAACTACCGAATAAAGCACCGTTTGGAGCACAGGCCAAAGCAGCCTCAACTTCGTCTCGAGTGGCATAGAAGTGGTCGTTAATGGTATCGTTTTCATACTTTATCTTCGTCAATCCAACGTACAACTGATCACCATCGGGAACCTTCTTTGTCGTTGAACAAGCTGATAAAATCAGTAAACTTGCAACACAAACAAGATATAATAGGTTAATTCTTTTCATCACTTTCAGGTTTAGTTTGAGTCTCTACAGGCGACTTTTTGGGTATTATGGGCAGCTCGGTCTTAGCCTCTTTGAATCTGAAGAGGTCTCGGAAGTGGAGCACTTTGCGTCTCCAGATAAAACCAGCTCCATATTGCCCCATGTCACCATCAAGCCAATCATAGCTATCTCTGTCGTAGAACACGCGCAGATATTTAGAAGCTGCATCATTCAATCGATACTCTAAAGAGACATTACTGAAGAATGTTTCACTCTGATTCAAGGCATCTTGTCCTGTCGTAAGCTTTCCGCCGACAATGATTCTTAATCGGTTGTTCCATAAACGCTTAGCAAACTTAAACGAATAGTCGGTATGCTGATTGCCGCTTCCATCCATTGTATTATCTACTCCAAAGCTTAAGTCAAGCGTACGGAGGGCATTTCCTGCGATGCCATTTATCTGACTTTGTAGGAAAGCGCTTAGCGCGGAGTTCATAGAAAAGGCATTTGTGTTCCCATCGGTTAAGTACATCCCCGTTGTTAACATTGTAACAGCAACCTTTCCACGTGCTTCTTTCCCCATCGTATTCAGCTGATTTTCGACTTCCATGTCTTCAGGTGCATCAATAATAAACTCAAGTCCCATGTCGTTGAGTGTCTTACTAATCTTCACTCCGCAATCAAACTCCACACTACGCCCTGCACTTCCATTTGAAGATACTGTTGCTTTATTCTTCTCTGTCGCAGTAATGTTGAGCTTAGGATTCATCGGATCACCGTTAAATTCTATGTAACTACCATCTTGAATCGTAAAGGTCTTTTGCGGAATCACTGGTAAAGAATACTTCATCTCACCGTTGCTGAGCGTATAACGCCCTGTCAAACGAAGATTATCTACCGTATTATATTGCATGCGTAGGTCTCCACCACCCATCAAATCAACATAGTTTGACTTATCGCTATTTAGTGCACAGAGGATATGTGCACTGCTACTGATGTTCATTGTGAGGTCCATGTTGAAGCCTGTCAAAGGAGGTCGTGTCACAACAAGTGTCTTCGCATCTTTGAAATCAGTAAATTTCACAAGCTCATCCAATTGATTATCTGTCGTAAGAGGAGAATCTTTGAGGATATAAGTCATGTCTGTCGACCCAAGCACATCAAGCTTTCCACGCATCGAAAGGTTATCAATTGGACCGCTCATTTGTGCAAAGAAGTTAACAAAAGCCTTGCCAAATGCCTCTGAACGAGCACTTTCTTCTGCATCAATAAGTAAGAAGTTAAGCGCTTGCATGCGTACATTCATGCTCATTCTATCAAGGTTTGAGAAGTCAAAGAAACCCGACATAATCAATGGACTATTGTTATGTGAGTACATCTGGAAGTTCTCAAAGAGCAACTTACTGTTAGAGATCGTCACAGGGTCATTGTCGAAACGCATCTCAATGCCATAGGGAACGCTCACTAAATAAGCAGAATCAAGATAAACTTCTCCATTGACATTGGGGTTCTTTAATGTTCCTTTTAGTGACAAACTCCCCTCTGCCGTTCCCTTAAAACCTATAAGTTGCTGTGGAATAAAACCATTGACAAGGCTTAAAGGCGTACGCTCAAGCGTAATCTTTGCATCAATATTTCCTTTACCTCCCGACCGATAACTACCATTAATAAGTGCAATCTCATGACCATTCTGTGTCAACAAACCATCAACGACGTGCGAACCATCATGCTTTGGCATATAAACAAACTCGGTTCCAATATCTCCCATCGGACAATTCTCATAGATAAGACGATGTATTGTCATATCCGATGAAACCGAAAGTTCGTCTTTTGTCTGAATTAAGTGATAGTCGCCATCAAGTATTCCCGATATATTGGGCATATAAGGAACCACAGAAAGAATATCATGGAGTTGGAATTGGTGCAATGAAATCGTTACATCCTGCAAGGCATCTAAGTTCCCATCATTTGTATAAACCTTCAAACCCATGCCATCAGTGGACCTTAACTCAACGTTTGCCGACACTCTTCGGTCATCACTGAGAAGCACATAGTTGCTGTCATTGACAGTAAAGTTCTTATAACCCAAAATAGGATGCGCATCAGCCACACTGAAACGGATGCTTCGATGCTCTAATTCCGCCAGCAAAGCAACATCTACTCCAAGCTTATTATCAGCGTCATATAGCTTTGTTCTCAGGTAAGAGCCACGCTCATTCAAGCGTCCATCAGCCACAGCATGAAACACATACTGCGGGTTTTTCTTGTTATTGATGACCTGAGCTTGGTAATTAAACTCATCATGATCAGACCGAATGCGAAACTTAATGGTATCCAACTGCATGCTATCTGCAATGAGTGAATCTATCTGTAGATTGCCATTGAGTCCTAAAATGGGTGAAGAGTACATATCAACATTGGCTCTTGCAAACTGATATCCATAGCGATTAAGCATGTGAACAAAGAAGTTGTCCTTGCCACTTCTTAGGAATAAGCGTGCATTGGGTAACCGCTTGCGCAACATCACCTGATTAATCTTGCGGTTTTTCAACTGACGTTGTAACTCTTTCATAAAGTGCTGACTCTCCGAAAGCAATCGATCATAATACCCATGCCCCTCTAAATGCAGCTGAAAATCACCACAATTAACCACAGCATGGGTGGAATCACGACGTGTAGCAACATCAAGAGTGATGTCACCGGCATGATATACCTTATTTTTATCATCAATAACAAGATTTCCTATGAAGCCTGTCAAACGATGAGTATACTTAAAATCTGATGCGAAATCAAGGCGTGCTTTCAATGAACCAGCAAAAGGCGTGTCCATCAAATGTAGTCCATAGAGGTCAGCATGAGAGAGATTGCAAGACACATTCCCCTTCAAATCACGCCGATTCAATAGTGCTTCTAACTCAATATCACCTTTAAGTAAAGGGTTTTTACTATGAATAACTGCCTTGGCCACCCCATGTGAGATGGTGGCATCAGCCGCTATATGATCAAGAAGGTATTTATCGTAACGAAAGTTCTGTATTTGTGCCTTCGCCGTTATATGTGTACGAGGAGACTTTATGTCTGTTCCCACGCCACGAACATTAATATTTCCTGTGAAAGCCGATAAGTTCATACGAGGCACAAAGTGCTGAATAGGGAAACGATGTGCCTGAAGTTTTGCCTGATAAGCCATGCGTTGAGCATCAAAACTCCCATCAACTTTTACACGGCCTTGACCTTGTTGTACCACAAAACGTCCCTCATAGCGCTGCATTGTAAATCTAAAACGTCCGTCAACTCCCATATTATTGGGGATATTTACAGTCTGTCTGACACTCCGACTGAGCATCGCTGTAACCATATCTAAGCGTCCTGTCTTTGCATGGAGCACCATATCGCCACGCAATTGCTTTGGCGTTGTGAGATTCCAAAGCGTTCCTTTTCCACGCAAATGCAACACATTGGGCAGCGATATAGCTACATTTTTTAATTGAAGATGTTGCAGATTGCCATGTACATTTCCGTGAATTGCGAGTCTGCGATTAGGCCAACGCTGACGCATCTCACGTGGAAGAGCTGACATAAACGGCATTAAGTCAGCCTTACCAAAGGCACCTTTCATTTGAAGTTCAAACACTCCAGGATGCACATCAAAGGCATTCAGATCGAGTTTCACCTTTGCCTGCAACTCCGAAGATGGCGTTTTGAAATATAAATCAGGAAGTCTCAACTGCAAAGAGTCCATCGAAACCTTACCTTGTAAAGCACTAACGGCGAGTCCACTCTGTTCCTTGAATGCACATTTACGAAGTAACAAAGACAAGTCCGAGCCCATATAGCGTAAAGAATCGACGCGCATCGTCACGTCAGACAACGCGATATGATTATAGTCTAAGCCCTTAACATGAGGCTTAAAATTATTATCATAGTGCAGAATTCCCTTCTCCCAATCGAACGTATTGACTTGATAGAGCCCCTTGAACAAATCGAAATAGCCCTTTTCTGCATAGGTTTTACCCATGTAAACCTGTACTTTCAGCGTATCTCCTGGCATGTGAACAGTCACTGCCGAACGCTGAATTTGAAGCTTATCAACATTAATTTTCCAAAAGTTTTCAGTCTTTGCAGTATCCTTTTTCACGGTATCACTAAGTGCAATATCAAGCTGCGCATCGCGTAGATGAACACCATTGACCCTGAGTTTTTCGGCAGCTAAGTCAATGCCATGCGCCTTAACTTCAAGTCGCCCCACATGACCTTTGACCCTCGCTTCATGGATAAAGTTAGACGTATTGACCTTCATGTCGTTCACAGTGAGTTCATTTATTTCGACCTTTTCATGCAAAAGCGGAAGCAACTGAACATCTGCCACAATCTTATGAACGTCAGCAATCGTATCTTTTACTTGCGGAAGAGAGTCGTTTTGGCGTATAGCCTTTACACCTTCTATGCCCAAGTTCAAAGGAAATTCAAGCTTTACACGATCAACAGAGATTTCCATTTTCATCTTCTTTGAGGCATACGACGCCACATGTTGTACTGCCCAATTCTGAAAAGGAGGGAAGTAAAACAGCAAAGCCAATAGGGCAAAGAGTATGAATGGAGTGGCCACAACAGCTATGGCCCACTTAATCTTCTTCGTCATACACGTAGTTTCTCGTGCAATGGTAGTGTAATATTTCTACTGCGAAAATAAAACAAATTCACGAGATATGCAAATATGCAAGACTAAATCTACAAATAAGCGTTAGAATATCAATAAAAGTATGATTTCATCCACAAAAAATCAAGATACAAAACAAAATAAACCTCAACATCAAGGCGTTAGAAAGTTCTTTACTTCTGATGGAAAGCAGACGAAAAAACATAGTAAACCAAGTTAAGACTTAACAGTGATAATCTTTCAAAATGGCCTCACTCAAAAACTATTCGAGTAAGACAACAAAAACAAATGGTGCATTTCACACGAAGATTTGCGTCATTTTATCAGATAAAACAAGTCTAATTGCAAGACCATTTGCCTCAAATCATTTCTCCTTTTCTTAGTGTTGAAACGGCGGTGTAATTAGGGATGAATCATCACAACATGAGAATTATTCAGAAACGCAAATTTTATCTGCCGTTAACGTCGAAGATATCATGCTTTTGAAATCAGCAAATCATAAACAAATGAAGCCGACAAAGGGAAATTTCTCTTTGTTTTCTACAACACGATTTCAGATGTTTCGCCTAAGGTTTTCATTCAAAACTATGCCATAGCGCATCGTCAGGAAGAGGCGAATCCAATGATATCAGCGTTTTAGACACGGGGTGAACAAACTCCACATGACGCGAAAGCAACGAAATACTACCATCAGGATTACTGCGTTGTGCCCCATATTTGAGATCACCTTTTATCGGACAACCCATAGCAGCAAGTTGACTTCTAATCTGATGATGGCGTCCTGTCATGAGGTTTACCTCCAAAAGATTGTAATGTTCAGACCGACCTATAACACGATAACTAAGGATTGCTTTTTTAGAACAGGGCACTTCGTGGTCATAAACATAACTTTTGTTCTGCTTTTCGTTTCTTACCAACCAGTTGGTTAGTGTTGCTTCAGGTTGCGAAGGATTGTTTTTTGTCAGTGCCCAATAGGTCTTATGCACCTCGCCTTCACGGAACATTTTGTTTAAACGCGTTAGTGCTTTCGAGGTCTTTGCAAACACAACAAGTCCTGAAACCGGTCGATCAAGCCGGTGAACCACACCAAGGAACACATTGCCGGGCTTCTGATACTTCTCTTTCAGATAGCGTTTCACAATATCAGAAAGTGGTTCATCTCCCGTTTTATCGCCCTGAACAATCTCTCCACTGGCTTTATAAACGACGATTAAATGGTTATCTTCGTAAACAACTTGCATAAGATGATAAAAAAGCCCCTCCGAAATGGAGGGGGCATTAAGTATATTTTTACATGTTCATACCACCATCTACCTGGATTACCTGACCACAAACATAACTTGAAAGGTCAGAAGCCAAGAAGAGAGCTGTATTAGCTATGTCTTCAACCGTACCACCACGGCGAAGTGGAATCTTGCTAATCCATTCCTTACGGATATTCTCTGGCAATGCCTGTGTCATGGCAGTATCAATGAAACCCGGTGCAATGGCATTGGCACGAATGCCCTTTGGTCCCATCTCTTGACCTACACTCTTGGCAAGGGCAATCATTCCAGCCTTTGAAGCAGCATAGTTAGCCTGACCAGCATTACCATGTACACCAACAACTGAAGCCATATTAATGATAGAACCGCCACGCTGACGCATCATCACTGGCACACATGCATGAATGAAATTAAACGCACTCTTGAGGTTTACGTTAATAACAGCGTCCCATTGTAACTCTGTCATGCGAAGCATAAGGCCGTCTTTAGTGATACCTGCATTGTTAACAAGAATATCAACTGAACCAAACTCTTCCTTAACTAAATTCACAACCTCTTCAGACTGAGTGAAATCGGCGGCATTACTTGCATATCCTTTGGCCTTAACACCAAGGGCAGCAATCTCTCGTTCGGTAGCCAAACCACCATGCTCTTCGTCAATGACAAGGTCAGTAAATGCGATATTTGCTCCTTCTGAAGCAAATTTTAGAGCAATAGCTTTACCAATTCCACGTGCAGCTCCAGTGACAAGAGCTGTCTTTCCTGTTAATAATCCCATTTTCTTAATATTTAGAAGTATAACTTAATAAATGTATTCTATTTATTCATTGACTTTCCCAATGCGCCATATACCACCTTTGCAACCAATGGTTTACTTGTTTCTTCGGTTAATCCGTGCCCTAATCGGCCATAAATAAAAGGCACTTCCAAGCCTTTAATACAATAATGTGTGATGTCAGCAACAAGATCTACGTCGTCAATATCAAACTCACCATCGGCTTTCCCCTCTGCATATACCTTGCGAAAGAGTTCAATTTCGTCTTCATCAAAGTTCTTTCGCACCTTCTCTACCATCCAAATGTTTCGGAAAAACTCTGCTCTGAGGTTACCATTCCTCACTACTGTCTCGCGAATTAGACTCAAATGGGTGTAGATAAGCTCAATAATCTTGTCTTGAGGGCGCATCTTCATGCAAGCGACTTCATCCAGTTTATCAGACAATCGTTCTAACTCTGATTCAATAACTGCTGAATAAACGTCTTCCTTTCGATTGAAATAGGTGTATAATGTACGGCGTCCTTTCCCCGAAGCAACGGCAATATCATTCATCGTTGTATTCGCAATTCCATGTTTAGCAAATAACTGTCGAGCAACATCTACTAATTTTTGTCTGGTCTTTGATATTGACATACTAAATCTTTTCAGGGTTTATATTGCACATTATAAATCGTATGCGCAAAAGTAAACTATTTATTTCAGAAACCCATCAAGTTTGATAAAAAAACGATGAAATTCAAAAATAATCATCGAAAAATTTGGTTTATAACATAAAAAGCATTACCTTTGCACTCGCATTCAGGAAAACGGACTTCTAAAGTCTTCCAATCCGAATGGTTTTAATTGGTTAATATCGCGGAGTGGAGCAGTTGGTAGCTCGCCAGGCTCATAACCTGGAGGTCGCATGTTCGAGTCTTGCCTCCGCAACTTCCCCTCACCCGAAAGCGCTAAAGTAAGCCTTTCGGGTGATTCAGTTAAAGAACAAGGGACAAATTGAATACAAAATATAAACTGAATTGGTTGCGAAAGCAAACAATGTAAAAAAATGTATTTTGAAAAAACAACAACAACTCACTTCTTCGATAGTATTGTAGACTTCACCTACCCTCGCCTGCACAAGGGCAAAGATTGGTATGTAGATTTCAATGTATTTAACCCTGCAACTAACAAGATGCAGCGAAAAAAGTACATGTTAAATCGTTATAAAACTGCCCATGAACGCGAGGACATGGCAGCTGAAATGATACATAATATAATGAAGCGCCTGAAAGCAGGCTGGAATCCTTTTGTTACAACTTATAACCCTCGCTATTATACAGACTTCAAAACAGTTCTTGAGCGTTATGAGAATTGCATAAACATTGAAGCAAACAAAGGCACATTGAAAGCAAAAACACAGCGCGACTATCTAAGTAGATTAAATCAGCTGAAAATATACATGCGTGAAAATGGCAGAGAGATACAGGTTGTAAATGAGTTCAACACTGCATTTGCAATTGATTTCCTTGATTATCTGCTGTTCGATAAAGACGTATCAGCGAAGACACGCAATAATTATCGCACCTGGTTATCAACATTCGCGACATGGCTCGTCAATCGCAAGTATCTTGAATTCAACCCTATCGAGCAGATACACATGATAAAGGAACAAGAAAAGTTCCGCGACGCGCTATCACCTGCAGCACTCTCTAAGTTAAAAGCATACATATCACGCGAGAATCCACCTTTCTACCTTGCCTGTATGATGGAATATTATACCTTTATACGCCCTGATGAGTTGCGACATATCACAATAGGAGACATCGATATTACAAATCAAACTGTATATATAGATGCAAAAGTATCGAAAAATAGAAAAGGTCAATATGTGGCGTTAAATGATGCTGTGCTCAAGATCATGATTAAACAGAACATCTTTAGCTATCCGTCACATTGTTATGTATTCGGACATGACATTATACCCGGCGAGCGACAAATCAACATCAACCAATTCCGCTTGGAATGGGGTAAGGTACGTAAAGCCTTGAATTTCCCAGCAAGCTATCAATTCTACAGCCTTAAAGATAGCGGAATACGCGACCTTGCAAATGCTGAAGGCATAGTTGTAGCGCGAGACCAAGCACGGCACAGCGATATTGCAGTAACAAACAAATATCTAAAAAGAGATAACGTTGTGAATGAGCAAACAAAACACTTCGCCGGCAACTTATAGATAGCTATAAATACACACAAGGCCCACAACTGCACACTAACTGAAAATCAGTAAGTTGCAGAAGTGGGCACAACACACAATTAACACACAAATCATCAACGAATATTAAAGAAATTCATAGAAATATCCTGTTTTTTGCTTAGAAATTCCATTTGCGTCAATCTCTAACTCAACCTTTTCACAGATAAAAAGTTTATTTCTAAAGTTGTAAATTTTTGAGGGGTCGGGAATTTCATCTGTATAAAATTTGATACACAGCTTATTTTTGCTATCGACATTGATAGCTTTATGCGGTAAAGCAGATAGTGACAAAGGACTCTTGCGCACTCTTGCACCCAGCTGAAACAGGTCATCACCGACATCAGTAACAGGAATTCTATCCCCTTTCTTCTCTCTAAACTTTCTATCAGTATACTCTATATAACCACTCCCCTCGAGATTTCTAACGACTTTTTTTTGAAACATCACGACCATCTTATCATCAGCCTCTTCCGATTTCTCATCACTCGTGCCATTTTCAATAGCATCTTGTACAGAATAGTAATACGAATCATCGTCATCATCCTTAGTCATGTTATCAATGCTAACTTCTTTATTGTTAGAAATAGAAGGCACAACAACGGGCACATTAGGCATCGGGTCTAAAAATTTGAGGAATTTCATCCCCTCACCATCTATCCACCTTTTGCGCTGATACATAGCAGCCGGCACAATATTCAATTGAACACTACTATTACTCTTAATATCTCTAACGAGAGGTGCGAAAACACCACATGAAGTTAGTTGTTCAGTGCTATCTTCACCAAATTTCGCAAATATGAAATAGTCATTGTCAACCTTAAAAATTGTCGTATTCTTCTCCTTTTTAGACAACTTTTCAAGCGCTTCATTACGCACCTGAACGGAAGCGAATTCTTTAATCGGATATCTACGCAGAACATCTAAAGGTAACACCTCTCTCCAATCCCTGTTAATAGAATCATCAAAGGAATATTCAAGGTTAGATGTCGCAACATTTTCAAAGCCATCTTCGTCAAATTCGCTTGAATAATCATCGTCACACTCATAGCTTACAGTGTGATTAGCGGTTAGTTCGTTCATTGCAAGAATCTGTACCGTCTTCGTAACTTCATCAAAAATGAAAGAAGCATTAAAGAGCTTTCTCACTTCATCAATAAATTTATATACAGACCAGTGAGGCAGCGCCCCCTCTATTTTACAACCACGATGCGCGCTTGCGATAAGTAAGCGATTCCACGGATCACAATCGAAATCGTTCCGTGTAAGCTTATACCCCTCGCGCTCCAGCACATATTTTAATACATACATAAAGTTAGGCTGCACAGCAAGATTTGTCATATAAGGCATTTGCTCCAAATTCGACATACGATGCCCTAAAATATTTACTTTGTCAAATCTAATTCCTAAGATTTGATTTGACATGTAGTTATTAGTTTCATCGTGAATGAGGTTGAAAGCAGCAACCCCAGGCTGTCCAACGAAATAATAATCAGTCAGATCAATAGCAATAAATTGAAATTGAGTCGTATCGTCTGTAGTGATTTCATCCACACCAATTTTTGAATACAGCTGATGATTAATCCCCTTTGTAATCTTCACAGCAGGGAAAGATATTTCATCAATAAAATGCTTTTCAAACGTAGAATTATACTTAATGCGAGATTTACCTCCTGCAATCTGCAACTTAACAGCAGAAGAAGTGACACTTGTAATATGTCCCTTGCCGGAAATAATCAAACGATTGTCCACCAGCAGGGCACAATTCTCAAAGCTTTGCATCTGCTTCTTCACATCGAAGCGATTGATGTTGTTGAAGAATTCCTTATTAGCTTGAATAGAAATCGGGA
>ERZ773055.269-NODE-269-length-35134-cov-4.006471_pt1 | contig 35134 bp, 38 predicted proteins | sample MGYA00580515_ERZ773055 | MGnify/ENA primary metagenome ERZ773055 (study PRJEB29015, sample SAMEA2737993) | human oral metagenome | biome: human oral; feature: human-associated habitat; material: dental | place: China | collected 2064 ...
GTTTCAATATTTTTAATTATCTTTGCAATCTCTTCTCCCTCTACTTTATCCATTTCTTTACAATTAAATTTTATATACATTGATAATGATTATATGTTTTCTAATTTTTAAGTTAATTATTTAATATTTACTAAAATAATTATACATATTTTAAATAGGTGGCTACTAGATATTTAAATAAATTTCCATTATAATAAATGTACATAGAGAAAATTTTAAAAATACTAAAATATAAAAATCTTAAATGAATTATTAAAAAATTGTGTGAGGACTAATAATGAAAAGTGTGGTATTGTGTGAAAAGCCATCTGTTGCTCGTGATATAGCGAGAAATCTTGGTGCAAAAAATAACAAGAATGGTTGTCTAGAAGGAGATAAGTACATCGTTACTTGGGCATTAGGGCATTTGGTAACGCTGCAAACTCCTGATAAATATAAGGAGTTCAGCAATGTAAGTTTAGAAAATTTGCCAATGATTCCAAAGTATATGAAAACAGAGATTATAAAGAAAACTTTTAAACAATATAAAATAATAGAAACTGCAGTTAATAGAAAAGATGTTAATGAAGTTATTATAGCAACAGATGCTGGACGTGAGGGAGAACTTGTTGCACGTTATATTCTTGAAAAAGCAAATTGCAAAAAGAAAGTTAAGCGTTTATGGATTTCTTCTGTTACAGATAAAGCTATAAAAGATGGATTCAAAAATCTTAAAGCTGGTGATGATTATCTTGGACTTTATTACTCTGGGGTTGCGCGAGCAAATGCAGACTGGTTAGTAGGAATTAATGCTTCACGAGCGTTAACATTGAAGTATAATGCATCACTAAATTGTGGTCGTGTTCAAACTCCAACATTGCAGATGGTGTTTGAACGTGAAGAAAAAATTAAGAATTTCAAACCGCGTGATTATTATACTTTTGAAGCAGTAGTTAATGGTATTAAATTTAACTGTGGAGAAAGTGAGTTTAATTTTACTAAAGCTGAAAAGTTTGTTAATGAAAATAAAAATAAGACTATTAAATTTGACAAGGTAGAAGTTAAGGTTAAAACTTCTATACCTAAGCCTTTATATAATTTAACAGACATACAACAAACTGCCAGTGCATTATTTGGACTATCTCCAAAACAGACACTTAATATTATTCAACGTTTATACGAATCTCATAAAGTATTAACATATCCTCGTACTGATAGTAGATATTTAACAACTGATATGAAAAATACTTTAGCTGAACGCTTACGAGCTATTGGTGGTTATTATAAGGAAATAACTGCTAAACTGCTACGTGAAAAAGATTTTAACACGAAGAGAATTATAAATAATTCTAAAGTTAGTGATCATCATGCAATTATTCCAACTGAACAAAAACCAAATTATATGTCTTTATCTGATACAGAACTTAAGATTTATAATTTAGTAGTACAGAGATTTTTAGAAAATCTTTTACCAGATTATAAATATCAAGAAATGATTTTTAGCTTTAAATTAGATAATAAAGTATTTACCGCTAAAAGTACAAAAGTAATTCAACTTGGTTTTAAAGAGTTAAGTAGAAGTGAGATTGAAGATAAAAAAATTAGTTTTTCTACTAAAGAATTTAGCTTGGATAGTTTGCAGTATAATAAAAAACAAACAACGCCACCGAGTTATTACACAGAGGGTAGTTTAATTTATGCGATGGAAAATCCTTTTGAGTTTGTAGATGATGATAATGACAGAAAAATTCTAAAACAAACTAATGGTATCGGGACAGTAGCGACTCGTGCAGATATTCTAGAAAAATTATTTACTAATGATTATTTGCTTTTAGATAACGGTAGGATAAAAACAACAAACAAAGCTAAGCAACTGTTAAACTTAGTACCGAAAAATCTAAAAAGCCCTTCGCTTACTGCAACATGGGAAAAACAATTAGACAATATTGCTAAAAACAAACTATCAAAAGATAAGTTTTTAAAAGATATTAAGGATTATACGAGGGAATGTATTTTAGAAATAAAAGATAGTCAAGATAAGTTTAAACATGATAATATTAGTGGGAAAAAGTGTGAAGAGTGTGGAAGCTATATGCTTGAGGTAGATAAAAAAGGAACAAAGATGTTAAAATGTTCATCTCCTACTTGTCGAAATAGAAAAGTAATAAGTCGTTTGACAAATCTTCGCTGTGATAATTGTCATAAGAAGATGACTTTATTCGGAAGTGGAGAAAATTCTACTTATAGATGTGTATGCGGAAATTCATTAAAACAAAAAGAAGTAGATAAACGTATACAAAATAATAAAAAAGATAAGGCGAGTCGTGTTGATATGAAAAAATATATGAAGCAGGAAAGTTTGGAAAATAATGCCTTACGTGATAAACTATTAGGACTTAAATTAAAATAAGTATTTGAATTTATACAATTTATGTTATACTATGATGTAAAAAAACAAATCTAAGAATATAGTTCAAGTTACTATAAATGGAATTTTTCTCTTTAAAAGCTAGTGTTTAGTATAAGTTTATGCTATAATTAATCATGAAAAAATTTGACTGAGAGGTAAATGATGAAATACATATCAGTAGCCGTAGATGGGCCAGCTGGTTCAGGCAAAAGTACGATAACCAAGATGGTGGCTAAAGATTTAGGATATAATTATGTTGATACAGGAGCAATGTATCGCGCATTAACCTATAATTTTTTGAAAAATAATTTAACGGAATTGAATGAAGTAAAAATAAACCTACTATTGAATAAAGTAAATTTTGAAGTGAAGTTTATAGATAGGGTTCAATATGTTTTTGTTAATGGTGAAGATGTTAGTGAAAAAATTCGAACTGCAGAAGTATCAAAATTTACGTCACTATTTGCTAAATCACCTGCGGTTCGTGAATTTTTAATTGACACTCAAAGAAACCTTGCAATGAGTAATAATATAATAATGGATGGTCGAGATATAGCATCGGTAGTGTTACCTAACGCGGATGTAAAAATTTTCTTGACAGCATCTGTTGAAGAAAGAGCAAGACGTCGTGTTTTAGATTTTGAACGACAAGGGGTAGTTGATATTGATTTCGATAAAGTTAAAGCTGATATAGCGGCGCGTGACTATCAGGATGAAAACCGTGATATAGCACCACTTGTAAAAGTAGATGATGCAGTGTTGATAGATACAACTAATTTAACTATAACTGAAGTAGTAGAAAAAATGACAGAATTAATTAAGAGGGCAGAAGGATAAGGAGAGAAGAATGTATAACTTTGTAAAAACGTTGTTATTATTGTTTTATAAAATTTTTTATAAAGTAACAGTAATTAATGGCGAAAAAATAGAGAATGCAAAAGGTGTTGTTATTTCAGGAAATCACTTGAGCAATCATGATCCATTATTGTTTCCAGCATTTTTTGATAAAAAAATTCGATTTATTGCAAAAGAAGAATTATTTAAAATTCCATTCATAAAGCAATCATTAAAAGCAACTGGAGCAATTCCTATTAAACGCGGAACTTTCGATAGAGCAGCTATTAATTCTAGTATTAAGTTATTAAAAGAAGGAGAAGTAGTTGGTGTTTTCCCTGAGGGCACACGTTCCCATTCAAAAGAGTTAGACTTAGGTCAATCACATAACGGTGCATCTTTTATTGCAACAAGAGCTAAAACGAAAATCATTCCGTTTGCAATAATTCCAAGTAAAAATTTTAGATTATTTTCAGAAATTAAAATAGTTGTAGGTGATGAAATAGATGCTACTAGTTTGAAAGAAGAAGGAAAAAGTCATGACGAAATTACAGCTATCTTAATGCAAGCTATTTCTGATATAATAGCAAAGGAGAAGTAATATGTACGAAAAAACGATAAAATTCAAATTAGAAAAGAAATTCTTTAATTCAGCAGGTTTTTTAGATAATAAGTATATTTATGATTGGCTTAATTTAGCTAAAAAATATTATCTAAATAGTTTAGGTATAGATGTAGATTCTTTAATTAATTACAATCTATATTATTCTGATATAGAGGTTAAATATTCTATCAAAAATAATATTAGATTTAAAAACCAAGATATGTTTATTAAAACATGGATAGAAAAACACAACGGAATAAAAACCATTTTTTCTTACGAATTATCTGTAGATGGTGTTGTTGTCGCACTTGCAACATCTTCTCATAATATATTAGGAACTGATAGTGATCGTGCTATTCGTATCGATAGAAATCTGCCTAAATGGGATCAAATTTTAAAAGATGTTGTAAACGGTGAATAAAAAAATGGCTAAAAATAAATGATAATAGTTTATTTTTAGCTATTTTTGTATTTAGAAGTTATTTAGTAAGATACATATAGTTATAGTAATTAAAGAAAATTCTGATTTAATTTATTTCAATTGATAAAACTAGCTATTTGTTATATACTTTTATAGTGATTTGTAACAACAAATATGTAATTGAAAGGTGTCGGAAATGATATACTTAGATAATTGTGCGACTACAAAACCTTATGATGAAGTTTTGAAGACTTTTGTTGAGGTTAATAATAATTATTATGGGAATCCCGCTAGTATTAATAAATATGGAAAAACAGTGAATAAACTTCTTAATGCAGCTAGAACGCAAGTTGCAGATATATTAGGTGTGGAAAGTGATACAATATATTTTACATCTTGTGCAACTGAAAGTAATAATATAGCACTTTTAGGAAGTGTTGAACATAAAAAAGATTTTGGAAATAGAATTATAGTTTCGAAGATAGAACATCCTTCAGTATTAGAAACGTTTAGAGAATTAGAACATCGTGGTTTTATTTTAGACTATGTTAATGTTGATGAAAATGGATTTATTGACTTAGAACATTTAAAATCATTGTTAACAAAAGAAACTATTTTAGTTAGTGTAATGCATGTTAATAATATTTTTGGAGCAATTCAACCTATTGGTAAAATTGTAGAACTACTCAAAGATTATCCAAAAATTCATTTTCATGTTGATGGAGTTCAAGGGGTACTGAAAGAAAAAATTGATTTAACTATGATTGATAGTTATTCTATTTCTGCACATAAGTTTCACGGCTTGAAAGGTGTGGGAGTATTATATTTAAAATCACGAAGAACAGCTCATAATATTACTTTTGGAGGAGGGCAAGAAAATGGCCTTCGAAGTGGTACTGTAAATGTTCCAGGAGCAGTAAGTCTTGCTAAAGCATTGAGACTATCGCAAGAGAGAATAAATGATATTAAAGAAATACATTATGAATATAAGAAATTAATTGTTGATGAATTAAGCGCAATAGAGCACGTAATAATTAATTCTCCGTTACAAAATGATTTTGTGGATTCAATAATTAACATTAGTCTTCCGAAAATAAAAGGAGAAGCCATTATCAATGCATTGAATGAACGTGGAGTTATGGTTTCAACGACGAGTGCATGTTCGTCAAAAACTTTTCATTTAAATGAAGCTTTATATGCTAGAGGACTATCAAGAGAGAATATTGAAGGAAGTATTCGAGTTAGTTTCTCATATGAGACAAAACTAGAAGAAGTTAAAAAATTTATCGAAGTATTTAAAGATGAATATTATAAAAAATTTAAAGAGGTAATTGAAAGTGGAATATAGTCATATAATAGTCAGATATGGAGAACTTACTCTAAAGTCTGGAAATAGAAATGAATTTTTAAAAAAACTTACAAAAAATATTCGTTATAATCTTCAAGGATTAAAAGGGTTTCATGTTCAAACAAAACGTGACAGAATGTATATCCATTTAGATAATAATAACGATGTAGAAGAAATAATGAATCGTTTAAAACGTGTTCCGGGAATCCACAATTTTTCACCAGTATTGCGAGCACCACTGGATATAGAAGAAGCGAAGAAAGTAGTTGATAATCTATTAAAAACAAAATTAGATAAAGAATATACGTTTAAGATTCAAACTAAACGTGCTAATAAAAATTTTGAGCATAATACCAATGAAATGAACAATATTTTTGGTAGCCATGTTCTTGTTAATTATAAAAACTTAAAAGTTAATGTAAAACAACCAGATTTTATCATTAATGTAGAAGTTCGTAGTGAAGGGATTTTTATTTTCACAGACTTTATAAAAGGGATTGGTGGTTTTCCTGTCAATACTTCATCAAAAGCATTATTGCTATTATCAGGAGGGATTGATTCTCCTGTTGCGGCTCATATGTTACAGGTTAAAGGTGTAGAAGTGGAAATGGTTCATTTTCAATCGCCGCCATTTACGTCAGCGGATGCATTACAAAAGATTTTTGACCTAACTATTAAACTTAGTGAAGTTGTAGGAAAAATAAAATTACATGTGGTTAATTTTACAAAACTACAAACAGAAATAGTTAAACGCGTACCATCAAATTATACGATGACTTCTACAAGAAGATTTATGCTACGTATTGCAGAAGAAGTTGCTAAAAGAGGGATGTTTGGCTATTGCAACTGGAGAATCACTGGGACAAGTAGCTAGCCAAACATTGGAATCTATGAATTGTATTAACAATGTAACTAATATGCCTATACTACGTCCATTGTTGACTATGGATAAAGTAGATATTATAAAAATTGCAAAGGAAATAGATACGCTGGAAATTTCTAATCTTCCATTTGAAGATTGTTGTACAATTTTCACTCCCAAAGCTCCAAAAACAAAACCGAGATTAGAGAAAATCGTTACTTATGAATCTCGTGATGATTATTCAGAGCTTATTGAAGAAACACTATCAAGTATTGAGACATATCTTTTTGATAAGAATGGCCGTGTAATTAATCAAGACAAGAAAGAAAACGAAGAGAAAAAAGAAGATTTTTCGGATTTATTATAAAATAGAAAGAGAGATATTTAATGGAAAAGAAGATAATAGTAATTGGGGCAGGCCTTGCTGGAAGTGAAGCAGCATGGCAACTGGCTAAGCGTGGAATTAAAGTAGACCTTTATGAAATGCGTCCAAAAAAGATGACACCAGCACATAAAACGCAAAATTTTGCTGAGTTAGTATGTTCAAACTCATTAAGAGCTAATAATATTACGAATGCTGTAGGTTTATTGAAAGAAGAAATGAGAATGCTTGATTCTTTAATCATGAAATGTGCAGATGCTACGCAAGTTCCTGCTGGAGGAGCGTTAGCGGTTGATAGAGATAAGTTTTCAGAAATGATTACAATGACTATTAAAAACCATCCAAATATCAATGTTATAGAAGAAGAGTTGTCAGAAATTCCTAAAGGAGAGACTCCTGTTATTGTTGCTACAGGACCTTTAACATCTGATACACTGAGTGAGAACATTAAGGAATATACAAAACAGGATGGATTGTATTTTTATGATGCGGCAGCCCCAATTATTGAAAAAGATTCTATAGATATGAATAAAGTATACCTAAAATCGCGTTACGACAAAGGAGAAGCTGCGTACTTAAATTGTCCAATGACAAAAGATGAATTTTTTGCATTTTATAATGAATTAATTAAAGCAGAAGCAGCTCCGTTAAAAGAATTTGAAAAAGAAATTTACTTTGAAGGATGTATGCCTTTTGAAGAAATGGCAAAACGTGGGGAAAAAACTTTATTATTTGGACCAATGAAGCCAGTAGGTTTAGAAGATCCTAAAACAGATAAGCGTCCTTATGCAGTAGTGCAACTTCGACAAGATAATAGTGAGGGAACTCTATATAATATTGTTGGCTTTCAAACGCATTTAAAATGGGGGGAACAAAAACGAATTATTAATATGATTCCAGGTTTAGAGAATGCTAGTATAGTTCGTTATGGAGTTATGCATAGGAATACATATTTAAATTCTCCTCAGTTATTAGAAAAAACATATCGTCTAAAAGATGAAAAAAATATTTATTTTGCAGGTCAAATGACAGGTGTTGAAGGTTACGTGGAAAGTGCGGCCTCTGGAATTGTAGCAGCTTTAAATGCATTATACAACGCGGAAGAAAAAGACGTGATTTTCCCAACTGAAACTATGATTGGAGCAATGGCAAATTATATAGTGGATAATACTAGTAAAAACTTCCAGCCTATGAATGCAAACTTCGGTATAATAAAACCTCTTCCAGAGAAAATTAGAGATAAGAAGGAAAAATATGAAAAATACGCAAAAAGATCATTAGAAATTTTAGAAAATTTCAGAATTGATTAAAATATTTTATTGAAAAGTCTTACAATTTCCTTTGAATAGTGGTATAATAGTCGAGGAAGTATTTTTGTAAGGAGAAAAAAATGGCGAGTTTATTACAAAAAACAAGAAAAATAAGTACAATTTTACAAGAAGGACGTCATGAAAATGTTGATTTTGAAGCAATGGCAATGCGCTTAAGTCCTATTTTAGATTCTGTTGTCTATATTTTAGATGTAGAAGGTAATATTCTTGGGTATGATTCTATTGTAGATTATTCTAACGAACGTATGGAAGAAATTATTCGTGCTAGGAAAGTGCCTAAAGCATATTTAGATGCAACATTAAAAGTATATGCTACGAAGGTTAATATTCCATTTCAAGATCCGCTTTCTATTTTCCCAGATGAAGAGAAAGAAAGATTTGAAGGGAATACCTATACTGTAATTTTACCAATAAGAGGTGGGGGAGAACGCCTTGGAACTCTTGTTATCGGAAGAATGGATAATGACTTTCAAGATGATGATTTGGTGTTAGCAGAATATGCATCAACAGTAGTAGGAATTGAAATTCTTCACGAAAAACAAGATAAAGAAAAAAATCTAGCTAGAGATAAAGATATGGTGAATATGGCTCTTAATTCGTTATCATATTCAGAAAAAGAAGCAATTGAACATATTTTCAGAGAATTAGATGGAACAGAAGGACTACTTATCGCAAGTAAAATTGCAGATAGAGTAGGAATTACTCGCTCAGTTATTGTTAATGCACTTAGAAAATTAGAAAGTGCAGGTATCATTGAGTCAAAATCATTAGGGATGAAAGGTACTTATATAAAAGTACTTAAAGAATATTTTTTAGAATTAATGTTTTCTAATGAATTTTAAATGTAAACTTATAAAATAAAAACCCCCTAAATAGGAGGTTTTTATTTTTACTTATTTAGATATTAATTTTTTCATAAATTTCTTATTATTAATTATTACACGTGTATGATTAGCCGTTGCAATTTGTTTATCACCTTCGTATGCTTCAAGGCTGAAGATAATTATCTTTTCTTTGATAATTTCTTTAATTGTGCCTTTGACAATTATATCTTTTCCGATAAGAGTTGGAGCAAGGTGATTTATATTAATATTACTACCAACACTGCCCAGTTCATCATCAAGAAACTTATTTAAATAATCCTTTGCAGCATTTTCCATAAATGCTACAAGACTAGGAGTAGATAATACTTCTAAATCACCACTTCCCATATTTTTTGCGCTATTTTCATCTTTAACCGTGTATTGTATTTCGAAAACTTTATTTAATTCAATATTCATGATTTCACTCCTTTAATCGTAAAAAGTAACTTCATAATCAATAAATTTATTATCTTTATAATTAAATTTAGCTGAAAAGAAAGGCTTGTCTTGTACTAACCAATCAAGAAATATATAATCACCTTCCCAAGTTTTTATATTTTGTATTTCATTCTTTTTAACCCAAACTAAATCCCCTTCATTGCAATCTTTTGTAAGATCACCTGTATACTCTTTTGCTGTAAATACATATGTATACCAATCTTTATTTCCATCAAAATTTGGAAAAGTGATTATGCCACGAAGTTTAGGTTTAATGATATCAAGATTCGTTTCTTCTTTTACTTCTCGAATAACGCAATCTTCAGGACTTTCCCCAATTTCAAACTTGCCACCAACACTGATAGTAAGCCCTTCATGAATATCATTTTCTTTTTTATTACGTTTAAGCATAAGATAACTGTCACCATTATCAATATAACACATAGTTGCAAGTAAATTATTCATATATGTAGTGCTCCTATTTAGAAAAAATAGGAAAGCAACATAAGTCCCATTCCTATTTTAATAATAAATTTTATTCTTATAAATTAATTTTCTCTTCTTTTTTTATCCAAACCAATAGCATCAAGTAGAGCAACGAATACTGTGAAGATTACAGATAAAATTGCGCAGTCTCTAAGTGTATTAACTTCAGAGTTACTCCCTAAAATAGATGTAATTATAAATATTGTTACAAATGAAAAAATGAAAGCCCAAAATAAAGAAATAATGTATTTCATTCTATTCCCTCCTTACCGTATACTTACAATAATAATTATACAACTAATAATCAAAACTTACAAGAAATTTGAGAAAATTTTTAATAGTTAATAATAGTTTTATAGGATAATTAACAAAAAATAGATTGTATTAATCATAACTTTGTAAGTGTTAGGAATTAAGAAGAAAATTAAGTAGAAAAAATAAAAATAAGTATGTTATAATATATAGATAAGCGTGGAGGTAGTTTTATGTACCAAAAATTATTAATAGATAAAAAATTAGAATGTAAAATAACAAAAGATTTAGAAAGAGTATTTAGTAATAATAATATTAACTATACTTTTTCAGAAGAGACCGACCCCTTTCAACATAATGTATTGCATTTAACTGCTGATAAAAATAATATTAAACCTGAGTTGGCTAATGTTTTTTTAATGAGTAATGACTATGATTTTCTAGACGTTAAAGATGCAATTTTTATAAGAAGAATAGAAGATGTGGTTAGAGTTTATATGGAAGGTATCTGGAAATCATGGGCAAAAGAGTTGCAATTTTTAGCTCAATGTTCTCTTGCATATAGCAAAGATAAATTTGATAGAGAACGCTCAGAACGAATTAGAGAAATTTCCTGCGAAATGCTTGCTTATAAATATGACATATCTCCAGAAAAAATAAAAGAGCATTTTGCTAGTGAAATAGGATATCAAACTCCTAAAGTAGAAACTAGAGCTGCTATTATCAAGGATAATAAAATTCTTTTAGTTAAGGAACAGTTAGATGGGAAATGGGCTCTTCCTGGTGGCTATCAAGATGCTTTAAAAAGTGTGAGAGAAAATGTTATAAAAGAAGCGAAAGAAGAAGCAGGAGCTATCATTAAACCTAAAAAAATTATTGCGGTGTTGGATTATAACAGACATCATCCAGTCAGCTTTCCACTTGGTATGGTTAAAATTTTTGTTTTGTGTGAATATATCAATCATAATTTTGAAGCAAATACTGAGACGCTGGCTGCAGATTTCTTTTCTTTAGATAATCTACCAGAGCTTTCAGCTCAAAGAACCACTAAAAAACAATTAGAAATGTGTTTTTCTTGTTCTGAAAATCCTGATGATTGGGAAACAATTTTTGATTAACTTGTAATGATGTAGGAGAGGCTAAATATATGAATATTCGTGAGACGTTGATTAATAAAAATCTACCTGTACATGAACAATTGATGTTCTGTTTGCTACTGACCTTGGTAGGTGGTTTTTTTGATGCGTATACTTTTGTTAATTGTGGGGGCATTTTTGCTAATGCACAAACAGGAAATTTAATTTTTGTTGGGATAGGTTTGATTAATAGGGATTTATATGAAGTTCGACATTATCTTATTCCGGTATTATCTTTCATAGTCGGCGTATTAGTTAGTAAATATATAGAATCAAAATATAAAGAATTGTCTATTTTCAAACATATCTATATGCTATTATTTATTCAAATTATAGCATTAGCATTTATATTTTTTAAAGGTTCATTATTTGCCTTAGATATCCGACCAATTGTCATTTCATTTGTTTGCGCTATTCAATTTGATGGATTTAGAAAAGTTAATAATCTTGTTTTTGCTAGTGTATTTTGTACTGGGAATTTACGCTCTATGAGTGAACATTTATACAAATATATTTTCCTAAAAAAAAGTGAAAGTAGATATCCTTTTTTAATTTATTTAACAGTAGTTTCAGTATTTTTATTTGGTGTTATTTTTGGAGCAGCAATGTCTAAGTATTATTTCCATAATGCTATCTTAGCTCCAATCGCAATAATGATAGTCAATTTATTTTTTGTAATTGGAATCCAAAATAAATTCGGAAAAAAAAGAATTTAGTATAATAAATTTAGTTAATAAATATAAACTTTGGAAGATTTTTGTTTATTACAAAAAACTGTTCAAGGTTTTTTAACTGTGAATGTCAAAATGCTACAAATACATTTACATAAAGTTTTATAGATGATATAATCATTATAGAGATAAATATTTAGGGAGTATTTTAATACTAAGGGGGTATTTTTATGAGTGAAAAGTTATTGAATGATTTTAGAGAATATTTAGAAAACAAGAAAAAATTCTCTATGAATACAATTAATTCTTATGATAGGGATTTGAGAAAAATCTTTCTGTATTTAGTTGAAATAGGATATTCAATAGAGGAACATTCTTGGCTGAATGAGGAATTAATTACAAGATATTTGGGGTATCTAAAGGAAAAAGACTATTCATCTGCGACAATATCGAGAACAATTTCAACAGTACATATTTTTATTGAATATCTTTATAATACAAGGTTAATTTCTAATAAGATAAATATAGATGTACATGTGGATAAAGATGACCAACATAATCTTATTGTATTCACAAGACAAGAAATAGCTAAAATTTTAGATATTGATACAAAAAATTGGATGGATTATAGAGATAAAGCTATTTTTGAGCTATCATACTCTATAGGTATAAAACCCACAGAATGCATTAACTTGGAATTGAAAGATGTTAATACAACAATAGGATACTTAAAGTATAAGAAAAAAGAAGGGTATAGAACAGTTGCATTAAATAAAGAATCAACGGATGCAATTAAAAACTATATTGAAGAATTGAAAAAAGAATATCCTGATATTGAGGATGAAAGTAAGTTATTTTTAAATCATGATGGTGAAGGAATAAGTCGTCAAGGCTTTTGGAAAATTTTTAAAAAGCGTCAACAAGATTTAGGGCTTGAGAAAGAACTCAATACAATGAATTTTAGAAACTCATTGGCTATTCATCTTTTAGAAGATAAGGTTCCAGCAGAAGAAGTACAAGAACTTCTAGGATTAAAAAATATTCATAGTTTAAAGTTGTATTTTAATAATCTAAAAAAACCAGAGCAAAAGAGAACTCTAATCAATCATCCAAGAAGAACAATTAATTAAAGGAATAATAGTAAATGTATAATGTTAATTTAGAGATTTTTCAAGGACCACTTGATTTATTATTGCATTTAATTGAAAAAATGGAGTTAGACATATATAATATACCTATTGCAAAATTAACAGAGAGTTATTTAGAGTATATAAATACTAGTGAAGAGTTTTCTCTTGAAATTGCAGAAGAATATATAGTAATGGCAGCAACTTTACTCCATATAAAGAGTAAAAGTCTACTACCAAAATTTGAAGAAGATGTTGCGGAAGAGGAAGAAGATTTAGTACAACAGTTATTGGATTATAAAAACTATAAGGAACTTAGTACTAAATTGGAAATTTTGCAAAAAGAGCGAGCTCAATACCTAGAAAAAGAAAGTATAGATTTAGATATACAAGATAATATAGGATCTTTAAGAATACCTTCAATAAAGTTGCTGAAAGCTATGGAAAATGTTTTAAAAACTTTTAATAATAAAGAGAATGATAAAGCATTCGTCAGCTATCGTCGTGAGATTTCATTTGAAGATATAAAACAAGAGTTGATTGAAAGATTCAATAAAAATAAAAAAATATCTTTTTCTGGACTAATAAAAAATTATACAGAAAGAAATGAAATTGTTTTAGTATTTGTTAGTATTTTAACAATGATTAGAGATCAAGAATTGATATGTATAGATAATGAAAATGAAATAATTCTGGAATATAAATTAAAGGAATAAGCTATGTTATTAGATAAAATTAAAAAAACTATTGAAGCCTTACTTTTTATGAAAGGAGAAGAAGGCTTAAGTGTTGAATTTTTTTCTACTTTTATGGAAGTAGAGTATCATGAAGCAGAAAATATGCTTAATATATTTTTGGAGGAATATAATTTAAGAGATAATCCTCTAATAATAAAAAAATTCGGGATGACTTATAAAATGCTTTTAAATGAAGAAATGTCTGAAATGATAAAAAAAGCTATTGTTTCCAAAAATCTTATTAAATTATCTAAAGCTTCATTAGAGACACTAGCAATAGTTGCTTATAATCAACCGATAACAAAAGTTCAAATAGATAAAATAAGGGGTGTAAGTAGTGACTCTATATTACACTCCCTTATATCTAAAGAATTAATTGTATCAACTAAAACATTGGACACAATAGGTAAACCAAAACTTTACGAAACAACAGAAATGTTTTTAGATGTTTTCGGTATAGAAAGTTTAAATGAGTTACCGAAATCAGATGATATAAGCGAAAGCGAGATAAGTAAATTTTTAGAAAAATAGGAGGATGACATGGCGGAAAGATTGCAAAAGTTAATAGCAGCTTCTGGATATACATCTAGAAGAAAGGCTGAACAATTAATATTAGAGGGAAAGGTTAGTGTAAATGGTGAGGTCATTAAGCAATTAGGTGTTAAGGCTGAACCAAGCGATGTAATAATTGTTGAAGGGGTACGCTTATTAAAAGAAAATAAAAAATACTATCTATTTTATAAACCTGAAAAGGTTATTACATCTATGTCTGATGAAAAAGATAGAGTTTGTGTCAAGGATTTCTTTGAAGCAGTGAATGAAAGAGTAGTACCGGTAGGGCGTCTTGATTATGATACATCTGGTGCTTTAATTATGTCTAATGATGGAGAGTTTATAAATTTGATTACCCATCCAAAACACAAAATTAAGAAAACCTATGTAGCAAAAATTAATGGGAAGCTAGAAGAGCACCATTTAAAAATATTACGTTCTGGTGTAAGGATTGATAATTATAAAACATCTCCAGCAGAGGTTAATATTGTAAAAAATAAAAATAAGAGTGGTAACACACTAGTAAAACTAACAATTCATGAAGGTAAAAATAGACAAGTACGTAGAATGTTTGAAACGTTAGGTTATGAAGTAATGAAATTAAAAAGAGAATCTATTGAAGATTTGACACTAGATGGATTACGTAAGGGTGAGTACAGGGTTCTTACTATTCATGAGGTAAAAAGATTAATTAATAAAGCTAAAAATGGAGATAAGTAATTTATAGGAAGTGATATTTAGTGGCAGAGAGAGTATTAGTAATAGATGATGAGGAGAGAATTAGAAAACTATTAATAATGTACCTTGAAAAAGAAGGGTATATTGTTGATGAAGCTAGTAATGGTCAAGATGGTTTAGAACGTTTGAAATACATGGATTATTCATGTGTTCTTTTAGATGTGCATTTACCTATATTGAATGGCAAATCAATATTATCTGAACTTAGAAAAACTAAAGCGACGCCTGTTATAATAATGTCTGCACAGGCCGATGAACAAAGCCGTGTAGAAGGATTTGAATTAGGTGCAGATGATTACGTAATTAAACCGTTTAGTCCTAGAGAGCTTATGTTAAGAATAAATGCAATATTACAAAGAACTAAACGTAGTGTTTTTTATACACCAGAATTATATACAAAAGATGTATTGGTTTTTCCAGGATTAATAATAGATGTAAATTCACATAAAGTTATAGTTGAAGATACAGAAGTCCTTCTTACACCAAAGGAGTTTGATTTATTATTGTTTTTAGCTAAATCACCAGATAAAGCGTTTAGAAGAAATGAAATTCTTAGAGCTGTGTGGGATTACGATTTTTACTCTGATCTTAGAACAGTAGATACTCACATAAAAAGAGTAAGGAAAAAATTTGATAAAATTTCTCCAAAAGTTGCAAAAATGATTGTTACTGTATGGGGGATAGGGTATAAATTTGATACATCACAAAATAACCTTTAATAAATACAAAAGGAGAAGTTATGTTAGAATTTTATAAAATTTTAGCTAAGTTAACCAGAAAAGCTAGTAGGCTGGCTGGAAAAAAAGGAACAGACATACCAGGAAAAGTATTAAGAAAGCTTGATAATAATGTTCTTTCAAAACTAGCTAGTAAGTATGATGAAATTGTTTTTGTAACTGGAACAAACGGAAAAACAACAACCTCAAATTTAATAGGACATACATTGAAAGTATGTAATAAAGATTATATTAATAATTTTGAAGGGGCTAATATGTTGGATGGTATTATTTCTACTTTTGCGATTCAATCAAAAAATAATACAAAATTAGCTGTTATCGAAATAGATGAAGGTTCTATTTCAAAAGTTATGAATTATATAACGCCAACAAAATTTGTTATCAATAATTTTTTCAGAGATCAAATTGATCGTTTTGGAGAAATAGACACTTTGATTGAAACAATCGGTAATCAGTTAGAAGGAAAAAATATTCAACTTATTTTAAATAGTGACGATCCCTTTGTTACACGATTAGCAAAATATGGTAAAAATAATATTTACTTTGGAATAAACCATGATGCATATAATTTTTCTGATTATGGTATTTCTGAATCAAAATTCTGTCCAAACTGCGGACATGAATTAGTCTATGATTCCGTTCATTACAGTCAACTAGGTTTTTATCGCTGTGCTAAATGTGACTTTAAACATCCTGAAACAAAATATAAAGTCACCAATGCTACTGTGGAACCATTTATAAAATTCCGTGTTAATGATGGAGAAATCTTTGAAACGAGATTAGCAGGAGATTATAATATATATAATTTACTTGCAGCATATTCATTATTAAAGGAGTTGGGATTAGCTGATGAAGAAATACATCAAGGATTAGGTAGTTATACATCTAAAAACGGACGAATGCAAAGTATTGATATTTCAGAAGATGCTACAGTATTACTTAACCTAGCAAAAAATCCTGCAGGTCTTAATGCATCGCTAGCAATTGGAAATGTAATTAAGGAAGATATAAATTATTTGTTAGTATTAAACGATAACGGAGCAGATGGATTAGATATATCGTGGATTTGGGACACAGATTTTAATATTTTGACTAATCAAAAAATTAGAAATATAATTTGTTCAGGAAAACGTGCTAAAGAGTTAGCTTTACGTTTGAAATACAGTGAAATCAAAGCTAACGTAATCGTTAATGAAAATATTGCTGAAGCAGTTTCAGAATTGAAAAAGTATCCTGAAAAGTATGCTATCGCCATACCAAATTATACAGCATTAACTGAAACTCAAAAGGAATTGGAGAAATAGTTATATGGAATTAAAATTGTATCATTTTATGCCAGATAAACTTAATCTATATGGTGATATAGGAAATGTAATTGCCATAAAAAAACGATGTGAATGGCGTGGAATAGATTTAAAAATAGAAAATATAACCTCTACAGCAGGGATCAAACTATCTGATTGCGATATGTTTTTTATTGGCGGTGGTTCAGATAGAGAACAATGCATAGCGACGGAACAGTTCAGTAAAATAAAAAATGAATTTAAAGCAGCTATTGAAAATGGAACGCCTGCATTAACAATTTGTGGTGGATATCAATTTTTAGGAGAATATTATAAAACTGTTGATGGTAATAAGTTACCTGGTTTAAATATTCTTGATTTCTATACTGAATCTTTAGCGGATAAACCTCGTTTAATTGGAAATATTTTGCTTGACTCAGAGAAATTTGGAAATATAGTTGGTTTTGAAAATCACGGTGGGCGAACTTATCATAATTATGAAACTTTAGGCAATGTAATTGTTGGTTTTGGAAACAATGATGATGATAAAAAGGAAGGGCTACTATACAATAATTTAATTGGGACATACTTGCATGGTCCAATTTTACCTAAAAACCCACGTGTTACAGATTATTTGATAAAAGCGGCATTAGACAATAAGTACAGTGCTTATGATTTCCTTGAGTTGGATAACTCTGTAGAAGATAATGCCAATAAGTACATGGCAGAACTGTTAAAAAAAGGAATTAAATAACATAAATAACTCCTAAAGTTTTAATTTAGGAGTTATTTATGTTATTTAGAAAATTCTTTAATACAAAGTTTAAAATTTTTGATTAAATCTGGTATTAGTTCTTTATCAAGACATGAAAAAGCTATCCTTATATGACTATCGTCCATAGAATAAACACCATATTTATATTCATTAAGGAATTTCAGTCTAAATTCATGCGCATTAATATCTTGTGGCATTTTTATCGTGAAAAAATATCCTGAATTAAACGGCAAGATAGTCACGACTTCGCTTAAATTGTAGTTATTAATAGATTCTTTCAAAGCAAGGTAACGATCTTCAATAATTTTATCATTGTTAATTTTTTCTTGTTTTGCCTGATTACTTTCTAGTAATCTAAGAGATATTTGTTGTGATAAATTTGATGGAGATGATGTGGTACTTCTAAGGTATCCCTGAGTTTTTTCTAATATAGTTTTTCTTAACTCATCATCTTTAACATAATATGTTATAAATCCAACACGAAGCCCCCAACCATAATATTCTTTAGTAATACCGTCTAATTTAACCACTAGACAATTATTGTTATTAACAAGTCTATATGTTGCGTTTAAAGTAGGGGTTTGATGATTTTCTTCAAAAAACAATCCAAAATAAGCATCATCAGAAATTATTATTAGATTTTTGTTTGGATTTTCTTTTGCAAATTCATCTATGATATTAACCAATTTCTTTAATTCTTCTGTTGATGGAGTATACCCTGTTGGGTTGTTAGGAAAGTTAAGTATTATAGAAATTTTATTTTCTTTAATACTAAATAATGTATCTTTGAAATTAGTTAGATTAAAATTATTATTTTCATCAAACTGACTATATTTATAAATAGTATTCCCTAATTTAATAGTAAATATTTGAGCGTAGTTTTGCCAAAATAGATTAGGTAATAACAGTGCATCATCTTTTTCACTAAATAAATTTGCTACAATATCAATTCCTTGAGTAATCCCAGTAGTAACCATAGGTAAACTCAAATAGCTTGGATTAACATTGTTATTTTCTTTAAGTATTTTTTCTTTCCATAATTCTCTTATTTTTAGCAATCCTGGAGTAGGAGAATATGGTAGATAATCAGCTGTACTTATATCATTGATAACTTTATTAATTGTTGGAAGTGACAATGCTTTTTTATTGACTGTTGCAATACCTATTGTAGCATTAATAGCGTTGGGCACAGCTGCTGTTTCTTTTGATTGAATAAGGACATCTTGCGGAAGTATGATGTTTTCACCTAATTTTGAAAAAAATGACATAATGTTTCCTCCTAAAATTTATATTTTAATTATAACATTAAATTACAACCTGTAAAAGTAAAATTAATACTTATAATTAACTTTTTCATTTTATATTTTAATTTGATTATAAATCCTATTATTTCATTGTGAAAAAGTAGCTCCTAATTATGGTAATATTTTTTCTTTTTCTTTCAAAAAAAATTCTAAGTGTATAAATTTTAAAAAAGTGTTTATATCAAGGTTTATAAAAATTCATTTACTAGAAAAAAACATCTATTTATGTTATAATATAATGTATCTTTTTGGACTTTATATTGAAATAACAATAAGATATAGAATAAAGTTCAAGACAAGTGAGGTGTAATTATGGTAAATGATAAAAAAGATATGAGTTGCTCTTTTTGCGGTAAAAATCCAAACGAAGTATTTAAATTAATAGCAGGAAACGATGTATTTATCTGTGATGAATGCGTGGAACTATGCTCAGATATAATAGATGAAGAGATTGAATATAGAAATATAACAAAGGAACCAGAATTCAAGTTATTAAAACCTCAAGAAATTATGGATTACCTTAATGAGTATGTGATAAGTCAAGATAAAGCAAAAAAATCAGTAGCTGTAGCGGTTTATAATCATTATAAGCGTATTATTGCTAAGCAAAATGATGAAACTATAGAATTACAAAAGAGTAATATAGCATTAATAGGAAGTACAGGTTCGGGAAAAACTTTAATCGCTCAAACTTTAGCTAAAATGTTAGATGTACCTTTTGCGATTTCTGATGCAACAACACTTACAGAAGCAGGATATGTAGGAGAAGATGTTGAGAATATATTATTACGTCTTATTCAAAATGCTAATTATGATATAGAAAGAGCTGAAAAAGGAATTATTTATATTGATGAAATAGATAAAATTGCTAAAAAAGGTGAAAATGTATCAATTACGCGTGACGTTTCTGGAGAAGGGGTGCAACAGGCATTACTAAAAATTTTAGAAGGAACTGTAGCAAGTGTACCACCTCAAGGAGGACGAAAACATCCTGGCGAAGAAATGATAAAAATTAATACTAAAGATATATTATTTATTATAGGTGGTGCTTTTTCAGGGATTGAAGAAATAATAAAACGTCGTTTAGGTGATAAAATAATAGGTTTTTCAAAAAGTGATGAACTTAATGATGATTCTGATATTATTTCTAAAGTAAAACATGAAGATTTGGTGAAATTCGGTATAATACCTGAATTTATTGGGCGTATACCGGTGATATGCCATTTAGAAGAATTAGATGAACAAGATTTAGTAAGAGTTTTAACAGAACCTAAAAATTCAGTTGTTAAGCAATATGAATATTTATTTAAGTTAGATGGAGTAAATCTTGTTTTTGAAAAAGATGCATTGGAAGAAGTTGCTCGTGAATCTATAAAAAGAAAAACTGGAGCGCGCGGATTACGCTCAATCATAGAAGAAGCCCTTTTAGATGTTATGTTCGAACTTCCAAGTAGAAAAGGTGTTAAAACTTGTACAATAACCAAAGATAATATAATAAATAAAACAAAACCTAAATTAAAATAATAATATAACGAAAGGAGTTTGTTTTGACAAAATATTACTTATTAGAAAATAGAGATATATTCTTTCCGTCTAATACATATACTATTGATGTAACAGACAAAAAATTCTTAAAGACTATAAAAGGCTTGAAGAAAGATAAAATATCTGTATTTGTTACTAGTAAAAGAAAACCAATAGATACATATGATGAAAAGTTTTTAGAAGATGACATGTTTGATAACCAAGGATTCAACGTCTTCTTTGGAACATATGGTCAACTTACAATAGATAAAAAAGCTAATAAATATGAGTATCACTGTTATGGTGTTGCTGAAGTGAAAAGCGGCGTGTACAATGACAAGCACGTAGAGTATTTAGATATTACTATAAAAAATACAGAAGATAATGGTTTTGATAAAAATACCATGCTTAACAATATAGAAGAATTACTTAAGAAATATCTTGCTAGAGAGAATTTTGAAATAGATTACTATAAAACAGATAATTTGGAAAAATTTATAAATAAAAATATCAAGTTTTTCCCTTTGGATAGATTACTAAAGAAACGTATTTTATACTTACTAGATTTAGAAAAAAAAGCAATTTTCTTAAGTAGAAGTTTAGAAGCATTTTTAGTAGGAAATAGTTTTAAACGCGAGATTGATGATAAAGTTCGAACAAATCTTGATTTGCAACAAAAAGAGTATTTTTTACGCGAACAGATGAAAGTAGTTCAAGACGAATTGAAACAAATTGCACCAGAAGATGACGATATCGAAAAAATCAGAAAAGCAATAGATGAGATTGAATTATCGGATGAAGATAAAACAATATTGTTAAAAGAAGTAGATAGATTAGAAAAAACTCCCGTAATGAGTCCAGAGCATTCTATTATAAGAACATATCTTGATACAGTTGTAGCATTACCATGGAATATCTTAACAAAAGATGAGATTGATATAAAAACTGCTGAAAAAATTCTTGATGAAGATCATTATGGTTTAGATAAAATAAAAGAAAGAATTTTAGAATTTCTAGCAGTAAAAAAACTTAGAGATGATATGAAATCACCGATTTTATGCTTATCTGGACCTCCGGGAGTTGGAAAAAGTTCTCTTGCTAAGTCTATAGCGAGATCTATGGGGCGTAGCTTTGTACGTATTTCTTTAGGAGGAGTGCGAGATGAGGCGGAAATTCGAGGGCATCGAAGAACATATTTAGGTGCTTTACCTGGAAAAATCATTCAATCATTGAAAAAAATAAAAACAAAAAATCCAGTAATTTTATTAGATGAAATTGATAAGATGGCATCTGATATTAAAGGAGATCCAGCTTCTGCAATGCTAGAAGTAATTGATCCAGCTCAAAATAATGAATTTGTTGATCATTATCTAGATATTCCATTTGATTTATCAAAAGTATTGTTTATAGCTACAGCTAACAATTTGAGTCTAATTCCAGCACCACTACGCGATAGAATGGAAGTTATTGAATTAGAATCATACACAGTAAAAGAAAAAGAAAATATTGCAATTAAATATTTAATTCCTCGTCAAATAAGAGAAAACGGACTAAAAAAAGAACAAATTGCTTTTACTAAACAAGCAATTAATAAAGTTATTAATGGTTATACTTATGAAGCAGGTGTAAGAAATCTAGAACGTGTTCTTGGTTCGGTTTGTCGCAAGGTTGCTTTAAAAATTCTTAAAGGTGAGGAAAAAGTTAAAATAGGTGTTAATAACTTAGAAGAGTTTGCTGGTCCTGAAAAGTACAGTTCAAAAGATAAAAATTCTCATCCGGAAATAGGTTTAGTAAATGGTTTAGCATACACTGTTGTTGGAGGAGATACTCTTGAAATAGAAACGAGTATATCTAAAGGGAATGGTAAAATCATTTTAACTGGAAAACTTGGAGACGTAATGAAAGAGTCGGCACAAATGGCAATTTCTTATTTACGTTCTAATGCTGAACAATTAGGAATAACTGAAATCAACTTTTCTGAGATAGATATTCATCTTCATGTTCCAGAAGGTGCAGTTCCTAAAGATGGACCGTCAGCAGGGATTACTATAACAACATCAGTATATTCTGCTCTAACTAGAAAAGCTGTTAATAACGATATTGCAATGACAGGTGAGATGACGCTTCATGGTAAAGTATTACCCATAGGTGGAGTTAAGGAGAAGATTTTAAGTTCAGAAAAAATGAATATTAATAAAATTATAATTCCTACAAAAAATAAGAAGGACTTAATAGATATACCAAAAGAAATTTTGGCAAAACTTACTATACATACTGTGGACAATATAAATGAAGTATTCAATATAGTATTCGGAGAAAAATAATGACAAAATTAAATACACATAATGTAGATTTATTAATCAGTGCTGTTTCAAAGAAACAATATCCAGAGCATACTAAGCCAGAAGTAGCGATGTGTGGACGCTCCAATGTTGGGAAATCATCATTTATTAATACTATACTAGAACGTAAAAATTATGCTCGTGTTTCAGCGAAACCTGGTAAGACACGTACATTAAATTTCTTTGATATTGATGATAAAGTAGTTCTAGTTGATGTCCCAGGTTATGGTTATGCTAAATTATCAAAGTCAGAAAAAGAAAAATTATATGATATGATTGTAGAATATTTCACAACTAGTGAAAATCTAGGTTTTGTTCTACATCTTATAGATAGTCGTCATAAACCATCGCAAGATGATATAGAAATGAATGAATTTTTAAATTACTACGAAATTCCATTTGTTGTAGTTTTAACAAAAATAGATAAAATTTCAAAAAATGAACTTGCTAAAAATACAGCTATTATAAAACGTGAACTAGATTTAACAAATAGTATGGCGGTAATTCCATTTTCATCAGTTACTAAATTAGGAAAAGATAAAGTATTAAAAGAAATTGAGGTAATATTGGAAAACTAAAGATAAAGACCAGATAAATTAATTTATCTGGTCTTTATAATTTACATAATTTTTTTTGAGTTTTTATAATTCCTTAAAATAGGTATAATTTCACACAAAATTCGGATGGGAATAAATACTGTAACACAAAAGATAATAAATATTTTTCCCGTATTAGTAATAACTAATATATTCTCTTTTCCTCCTGCTATAGCAGAAAAAATACCAATATGAGTAGAAATTAATAAAATAATTGTAGTTAAACCTTTTATGTTATTTAGACAAGAATCACTATATTTTCTAAAAAGACAACCTAATATAAATAAAGGAACCAGCAGTGGTACTATGATAATAGTAAATATTGAGATTTCTTCATTTTTTGGAAGACAATTAGGCAAGTAAGTAAATAACCAAAAATTTAATATCATGGAAACACAAATTAATGCTAATAATTCTAATATCTTAAATAATTTCATTTGATAATATCTCCTTATAAAATTATATTAATACTCCCATTATACACACATATATATTATTGTCAAATGTAAATAACAAGTGTATGTTTATTTTCTAAAAGTATGCTATATTAATTCTCAGAAGAGTCAACAAAAAAAGTTGACATTTCTCTATGAAAAGTATTGACAGACATTTATTTTAATGGTAGAATAATATCTAGCTTAAAAACTTAGCGTTATAGATTCAACTTTTTCATTAAACACTTCATAAACACACACATTAAAAATTAATAAAAAGTTGAAACATAAGGAGTACAAACATGGCAGTAAAAATCCGTTTAAAAAGATTAGGTGCTAAAAAATCACCTTTCTACCGTATCGTTGTTGCTGATTCAAGATCTCCACGTGATGGACGTTCTATCGAAACTATCGGTACTTACAATGCTGTTAAAGACCCAGCAGAAGTTAAAATCGATGAAGAGTTAGCATTAAAATGGTTAGGTAATGGAGCTCAACCTTCTGACACTGTTAGAAGTTTATTATCAAAAGAAGGAATTATGAAAAAATTCCACGATTCAAAATTAAATAAATAATAGTTATTTAGCCTCTTAGTTTTAAGAGGTTTTTCTTTATATGAAAATATGTTATAATAGTCTATAAATTTCAAATAAAAACTTCATTAAAAATGAAGTTTTTATATTTTATAAGGAGGTTATTGTATGGAATATTTAATTAATATATTACCAAGTTTAATAAAAGGTGCTCTTATCACAATAGAAGTATTTTTTCTAGTTTTAATTTTATCTATTCCACTAGGTGTTTTTATTGCATTTATTATGCGCTTTAATATTAAAGTGTTAAATTACTTCCTCAACATTTATATATGGATTATGAGAGGGACACCTTTATTACTTCAGTTAATTTTTATTTACTATGTATTACCATCGGCAGGGATACGCTTTGATAGATTGCCTGCAGCAATACTTGCATTTACGTTAAATTATGCGGCGTATTTTGCAGAAATTTTTCGAGGTGGTATAGAATCAATTCCTAAAGGTCAATATGAGGCAGCAAAAGTACTGAAATTTACACAATTTCAAGCAATTAGATTTATTATTCTTCCACAAGTAATAAAAATTGTATTACCGAGTGTATTTAATGAAATAATGAGTTTAGTTAAAGATACTTCTTTAGTATATGCGTTAGGTATTAGCGACTTGATTTTAGCAAGTAGAACAGCAGCTAACAGAGATGCTAGTCTGTTACCTATGTTTGTTGCAGGAGCAATTTATTTAATTTTAATTGGTATTGTAACGATTGTATCTAAACGTATTGAAAAACGTTATGATTATGATAGGAGGTAAGATATGTTAGAATTAAAGAATATTAGTAAAAGATTTAAAGATAGACAGATACTATCTAACTTTAATTTAACTGTAGAAGAAAATAAAATTTTAGCAATTGTTGGACCATCTGGTGGAGGAAAAACTACCTTGTTAAGAATGCTTGCAGGCCTAGAAAAAATTGATTCTGGAGAAATTATTTATAATGGAGAATCGTTACCTATAGATGAGTTAGAGAAAAGAAATTTATTAGGATTTGTTTTTCAAGATTTTCAGTTATTTCCACACCTTACAGTATTAGAGAATTTAGTGCTATCGCCAATAAAAACAATGAATATGTCAAAGGAAGAAGCCGAACAAAAGGCAGTATTATTGCTAGAAAAACTTGGATTAAGTAAACAAATCAACAGTTATTCTAATTCCCTATCTGGTGGACAAAAACAACGAGTTGCACTAGCACGAGCAATGATGATTGATCCAAAAATTATTGGATATGATGAACCAACAAGTGCATTAGATCCAGAATTAAGATTAGAGGTAGAAAAATTAATTCTTCAAAATAAAGAACTAGGTATTACTCAGATTGTTGTTACGCACGATTTACAATTTGCTGAAAATATTGCTGATAGTATTTTGAAAGTAGAACCTAAATAAGAGGTGATAAAATGAGAAAATTTAAATTTGTTATTACGCTTATTATAATGGTATTAGTAATTACCGGTTGTGCTTCTGGTGGAAAAGAAAAACCAAGAAAAGATAACTGGAATGATTTTCAAACAGATAAAAAAGTAGTAATAGGATTTGATAACACATTTGTACCTATGGGATTTCAAGATAAAAGCGGAAAAGATGTAGGATTTGACATCGATCTTGCTAATGCAGTTTTTGAAAAACATGGTATAAAAGTACAATGGCAAGCTATAAATTGGGATTTAAAAGAAACGGAATTAAAAAATGGTAATATTGATTTAATATGGAATGGATATTCTAAGACTGACGAAAGAGAGAGTATAGTTCAATTTACCAAACAATACATGGTTAATGAACAAGTTATTGTCGTTAAAAAATCGAAAAATATTAAAGCTATTTCTGACTTAAAAGATAAAGTATTAGGAGCCCAAAATGGATCATCAGGTTATGACACATTTAATTCAAACCCAGAGGTACTAAAAACTATTGTTAAAAACAATGATGCAACACAATATGAAAGCTTTAATGAGGCTTTGATTGACTTAGAAAATGATAGAATAGATGCATTGCTTATAGATAAGGTTTATGCTAATTATTATTTAAAACAACAAAATAAACTTGATGATTTTAATATTTTAAATGCTGGATTTGAGAGTGAAGCATTTGCGGTAGGTGCAAGAAAAGCTGATATTACACTCGTTAATAAAATAAACGAAGCCTTTTATGAATTATATAGAGAAGGTAAATTTCAAGAAATTTCAAATAAATGGTTTGGAGAAGATGTTGCTACTAAAGAAGTAAAAAGCAAGTAAACATTTTAATACCTACACTATTCAAATATATTATATATTAACTTATTACTTTTTGAAATAGGTACCGTTAGTTATGCTGTCAACAAAAAAAGTTTACAAATATTAATAAAAGTACTTGATTTTTTCCTACTTATTATTTATAATAAATAGGTATGTGATTAGATCACTTCAAAAATAACTCTGTTCGTATTAAAAGCGTTCAGGGCAGAAGGAGACGATAATAATGAGAGAAGGAATTCACCCAGATTACCGTAAAGTTGTATTCATGGATACTACTAGTGGTTTCAAATTTTTAAGTGGTTCTACAAAACCATCTAAAGAAACTATCGAGTGGGAAGATGGAAATACATACCCATTATTAAAAGTTGAGATCAGTTCAGACACACACCCATTCTATACAGGGCGTCAAAGATTCGCTCAAGCAGATGGTCGTATCGAACGTTTCAACAAAAAATACGGTATCAAGTAAGAAAAATAAAACAGACATATCTTTTCGGATTGTCTGTTTTTATTCTATATATTACGTATAAAATTCTGAAACAGTAAAGTATTTATACTAATCTAATTTGGAGAAATAATTTATGGTAGAAAATAGAAAATTCGGTTGGATAGAGTGCATTTGTGGTAGTATGTTCTCTGGTAAATCAGAAGAGTTATTAAGAAGGATTAAACGAGGAGTAATAGCAAAACAAAATGTCTTGTTATTTAAACCAAGTATCGATAATAGATACGATGAAAATAAAGTTTCAACGCATAATGGAAATAGTTATGAATCTGTTAGTATAGATAGTGCTGAACAAATTTATGACTATGTAAAAGATAAAAAATATGATATTATAGGTATTGATGAAATACAATTTTTTGACAACAAAATAGTTAGTGTTATAAATACACTTGCTGATAGTGGCGTTCGTGTAATTGTGGCAGGGTTAGATATGGATTTTAAAGCTGAACCATTCCAACCGATGCCTGAAATTATAGCGATAAGCGAAATGGTTACAAAATTACATGCTGTTTGTAATAAGTGCGGACAAGAAGCAAGCCGTAGTCAAAGATTAATTAATGGTGAGCCTGCACGTTTTGATGACCCAATAGTAGTAATAGGTGCTAGTGAATCATACGAAGCAAGATGTAGACATTGTCATGAAATAAGAAAATAAATTATTAGGAGGACCAGATGGAGATATTAGGACAACTGGAAGTTGTAGAAGAACGTTATGAGAAACTTAATGAACTATTAAGTGATCCAGATGTTGTTAGCGATACAAAAAGACTTATGGAATACTCAAAAGAACAACGTTCTATCGAAAAAACTGTTGCGGTATTTAGAGAATATAAAAATATTGTTCAGCAAATAGCAGATACAAAAGAACTTCTTGAAATCGAAGAAGATAAAGAAATGAAAGAAATGATGCAGGAGGAGATTAAAGAGTTGGAACCTAGTCTTGCTCCTATGGAAGAAGAATTAAAAATCTTATTATTACCAAAAGATCCGAATGATGGTAAAAACGTTGTTGTTGAGGTTCGTGGAGCGGCCGGAGGGGACGAAGCACAATTATTTGCAGGCGATCTTCTTCGCATGTACACTAGATTCGCAGAATCTCAAGGATGGAAAGTTGATGTATTAGAACGTTCTGAAACAGGGATTGGTGGAATTAAAGAAGCTATCTTTATTATTTCCGGTGAAGATGTATACTCTAAAATGAAATTTGAGAGTGGGGCGCATCGTGTTCAACGTGTTCCTACAACTGAATCAAGTGGACGTATTCATACTTCTACAGCAACTGTTGTTGTTCTTCCAGAAGCTGAAGAAATTGAGATAGATATTAATGAGAATGATATCCGTGTAGATACATTTGCCTCTAGTGGAGCAGGGGGACAATCTGTTAATACAACTATGTCAGCGGTACGTTTAACACATATTCCGACAGGAGTAGTAGTATCGATGCAAGATGAACGTTCTCAAATTAAGAATAAAGAAAAAGCTATGAAAGTACTTCGTGCACGTGTTTATGATAAATATCAACAAGAAGAACAAGCTAAGTTTGATGCGGAACGTAAATCTAAAGTAGGTACAGGAGATAGATCTGAACGTATCAGAACATATAACTATCCTCAAAATCGTGTAACTGACCACAGAATTGGTTTAACAATTCAAAAATTAGACCAAATTATGGAAGGTAAACTTGATGAGTTACTAGAAGCACTCCGTATAGCTGAACAAGCTGAAAAAATGGCAGAACTTAATAAAGGCGAAGAACTATAATGAACAGAAGGCAAGCTATAATAAAAGCTTGTCTTCTTTTAAGAAGGCAAGAAAAAGAAGAAAGTTTAGCACGATTTTTGCTAATGTATATGTTAGATGAAATATGTGAATTTAACGAAAATTTAGCACTTGAATTAACAGAAGAAGACGAACAAAAATATTTTCAATTAATTGATAAGCATATAAAAGATGATGCACCTCTTAGCCATCTAGTAGGATTTGAATATTTTTATGATAGAAAATTCAAGGTAACAAATGATGTATTGTCTCCTAGAATGGAAACTGAAGAACTTGTTTATAAAGTAATTGATTATATTAAAGAAAATGATTTAAGAAATATGAAGATATTAGATCTTTGTACTGGAAGTGGAATTATAGGTATTACATTAAAAAAAGAATTAGAAGAATTTGATGTCGAAATTATAGTAAGCGATATTAGTAGTAGAGCACTAACGGTCGCAAAAGAAAATGCTAGTTCTTTGGAAGCAGATATATCTTTTGTTGAATCAGATTTATTTTCTAATATAAAAGATAAATTTGATATAATAGTATCTAATCCGCCATATATTGCATACGATGACAAGGAGACTATAAAAGAAAATGTCTTAAATTACGATCCTCATTTGGCGTTATTTGCTGATGAAGATGGAATGTACTTTTATAGAAATATAGTAGAGGAAGCTAGACAATATTTAACTGAAAAAGGAATTATATTTTTTGAGATAGGCTATAATCAAAAAGAAAAAATAAATATCTTGGGAAAAAATAATGGATTTGAAACCATCGTTTATAAAGATATAAATGGCAGAGATAGAATAGCGGTATTAAAATCATAAAAAAAATACGAAGTATGACCATATTAAAAATTAAGTGTCAAACTTCGTATTTTTTATGTTATTAGTGTATTATTATAATTCTCTATAAACGCCAACACATTCTCCTATAATTTCAACATTGCGAGTAACTATAGGCTCATAATCAGGATTACAAGGATAAAGAATTACATTATCATTTTTAACGAAAATCTTTTTTAACGATGCTTCATTCCATTCAGTCAAACGAACAGCTGCAATTTTACCATTGCGAACAGAAGACTGTTGACGGATAAAAACCAAATCTCCATCAAAAATTCCAGCCTCGATCATACTATCTCCTTTGACTCGAAGAGCGAAATCAGCACCCATTCCTTGATCTATAAAAATATGCTCATCATATTCTTCTTCTATATAAACTCCATCTCCAGCACAAATAGTTCCCAGTATTGGAAGTTTAGAAGTGTTATCGATATACTCATCTGAAACTTCATCAGAAGAGGAAGTTATATGTTCTTCCACAAACATATTATCACAATCACCCACCAACCAATCAGGATTAACAGATAAATACTCGGCAATCGCAAGAAGTTTATCTCTCTTAGGAACATATTTTCCTTTTGACCAATCACTAATAGATGAAGGAGTGATTTTAGTAGAACGAGCAAGCTCTGCCTGTTTTATATTTTTTTCTTTTAAACACTGTTTGAATCTAATACTAAATGTAGTTGTCATAATAATCTATCCAATCTTCACTTTATTCTTATCTTAAATTATAAAGGAATCCGTAGTAAAAATCAAGTATATTTATAAAAAAATTAAGAAATATGAATTTTATACTTGATTTTCGGTTTTCCGTATGTTATTATATTACTAGATAATAAATTAAGTTTTACGTATAAAAAAAGAAAGAAGGTAATTTTATGTTTATATATTGGGTGATTATTGTATTTTTATTAGCGAAAGTATTTACTTTCTTTGAAACTAATAAGTTAAAAGTTGTAAAAAGAAATAAAATTAACCGTAAAGTTTATTAAGAAAACTTTATTCGGAAAAATTTATGTATAATGTAATAATACTAACAGTAAATAAAAAGTAAATAGATATCAATTATTATCTTAAGAGTAAAAGTTGATATCTATTTATTTTACGAAATAAAACTTAAAACAAATGGTAGAACGTTTTCTTAATAGTTTTTATTTTAAAAGTATGTACACTTGTTTAAAATTATTGTATAATGAAAAATATAATAATTAACTAGGAGGATTTCTTAAATGAAATTAGTATTAACTAGACATGGTGAGAGTCAATGGAATCTTGAAAACAGATTTACTGGATGGGTGGATGTTGATATCACTGAAAAAGGAAGACAAGAAGCAATTAAAGGTGGACAAACTTTAAAAGAATTAGGTCTTACTTTCGATGTAGCCTATACTTCATATCAAAAACGCGCAATTAAAACGTTAAACTTATTTTTAGAGGAACTAGATTTATTATGGATTCCTGTTTATAAAAGTTGGAGATTAAATGAAAGACACTACGGTGCTCTTCAAGGATTAAACAAAGCTGAAACTGCAGAAAAATATGGTGATGAACAAGTTCATATTTGGAGAAGAAGTTTTGATGTAGCCCCTCCACAAGTGGATAAAGATAGTGAAATGTACCCTGGAAATATCGATAGATATAAAGATATTCCAGAATCTGAAATTCCAACAGGAGAAAGTTTAAAACTTACTATTGATAGAGTACTTCCTTATTGGGAAAGCGATATTTCTAAACAAATTAAAGCTGGTAAAAATGTTCTAATCTCAGCCCACGGGAATAGTTTAAGAGCGTTAATCAAATACTTACTAAATATCTCGGATGAAAAAATCTTAGATCTTAATTTACCAACTGGTACTCCATTAGTATTTGAAATTGATGAAAACTTAAACATCATCTCAGCACCAGAATTATTCTAATTAAGAATATGAAAAAATTAATTATACTAATTACAGCCTTGCTTTTCTTGCAGGGCTGTAGTTCTAAAGAAAAGTTTTCAACTGAACAACTACAAAACCTTACAAATTCAGTAACGATTAACCAGCTAGAAAAAACTGAATTTAACATAGGAGAGAATAAACTGGTTATTACTACTAATGAAGAGGTTGTAACCAAAGAAGAGTTAGACAAATTATTATCAACGTTAAAAGTTAATAATTTCTCTGGAAAGCAACTTGTTGAAAAATCTATTAATTCAAAAGAATTTGATAATAAAGATTTTAATGTAGAGATAATAACAAAAAATAATAATAGCGTATTATTTAACACTAATAATATAGAGGATAAAAAATATAACATTAATAATAAAAAATATTCAGTAGATTATATTAAAACTAAAATTTCAACTTTTTCCAAAGATTTGATAACTTTTGATGAACTTGCAGGAACGATTGAAACAGATCTTAATAAAGGAAGAGATTTAGGGAATAAAGTTAATAGTTTCAACGAGGTGAAGGAACGTATTTCGGCGGATACTACTTTTTTGAAATCATTATCTAGTGAAAACACTGAATATGATAAACTCAACGAATTAACCAGCCGTTTATCGAGAATTGAAAAATTAACTCCAGGAATTATTAATGCAGTAAATAGTTCAATTGCATCTAAGAACAGTTCAGCGATAGCTTCTGCATTTTTAATTATCAATGATATAGATAGACTAGCTCGTGAATTAGCTAATATTTAAAAAACTTTCGAAATAATTCGAAAGTTTTTTTAAATAAAATCTTCAGGTTTTATTTCATTCATTCCAATCATAGGATCTATAGCATTAAGATTTTGATATGTTAAAATGTAATCTTCATTGAATGTTATACCTATTTCTTTAGTTTTTTTACTAGTAAAAAAAGTAGATAATGCTGTTTGCCTTATTACTGTATTAGTAGGTTCTATTGATTTATAAAATACATTTGGATTTCCGCATAGAATTAATTTTTTCTTAGCACGAGTTATAGCGGTATACGTTAGATTTTTATTTAACATAAAGTTATAACTATCAATAAACGGTATAATTACATTCTCAAATTCTGAACCTTGGGCTTTATGAATCGAACATGCATATGATAGGGTTATTTGATTAAGTTCTTGTTTTTCATATGTTACAAAGTTATCATCATAATCAATAACTATTTTTATTTTTCCAGCTTCTCTAAAAATATCGTAAACATAACCTATATCGCCATTAAAAATATTGTCTTCTGGACGATTTACAAGTTGCATAACTCTGTCATCCACTTTATATATTAAATCTCCATATTCAACTTGAAGTTCGTTTTGGTTAAAGAGAGTTTGAATTGTTTTATTGATTTCATTGATGCCAGCACCTCCTTTATAAATAGGTGCTAATATTTGAATTTTTTCCTTTTTTGATTCTTTTAATATACTATCATATGTTGTAGTAATGACTTCCAGCACTTCATTTTTAGTTGCTAATAGAAATTCTTTATCATCAAAATTTTCAAGTATATCAAAAGGAATATTATTTCTAATAGAGTGGGAAATATTTATTATGCTTGAATGCTCACTTTGTCTAAAAACTTTATTTAATTTAACAGTTGGAATTACTTGAGAGTTAATTAAATCGTTAAGGACGTTCCCCGGAGCAATTGATGGTAATTGGTCGTTGTCTCCAACTAAAAGAATTTTAGCATCAGGATTAATAATTTTAAGTAGATTATACATTAAAAATACATCAATCATACTAGTTTCATCGATTATAATTAATTCTGATTTTATCCTTTTTTCACTGACAAATTCCTCCATATTTTCATCTTCTGCTGTCCAACCTATAGCTTTATGTATAGTTGATGCATAAAGCCCAGTGCTTTCTGCCATACGTTTTGCAGCTTTACCAGTTGGAGCACATAGTGTCAATATACTTTTAGTTTCATCTTGAAGGTCTGCAAGGCTATAGTTGTTAAGTTTTTGAAATACTTTTATTATTGCAAGGATAATTGTTGTTTTACCTGTCCCAGGCCCGCCAGTTAGAATAGAAAAGTTATTAACTATAGAATTTTTAATCGCAGCTATTTGTACTATGTCATATTCAATTCCAAGTTCTTCTTCAATTTCACCAATATACTTATCTAAAAGTTCATCACTAATGTCTATAGAATTTGGTTTGTCAAGTCGGCGTTCTATATCATTGTATATTGCATATTCTGAATAATAAATTTCTGGAAGAAAGATTTTTTCTTCTAATTCTACTAGTTTACCTGTATCTAAACAATAGGTAAGAGCATTTAGTATATCTTCTTTATCTACTGCTGTATTACGTGATGAATATAGAACATTAAATGTATTATAAAGCAATGTATTTTTCATTATATATGTATTTCCAGTAGAAAAACAAAATGAATTTACCGTATAAATGAAACCATATAATATTCTTTCACGATCGTTAGCTTCTATATTATTAATCTCAGCTATTTTGTCAACAGTTTTAAAATTAATACCTTTTATATCTTTAATAAGAGAATATGGATTTTCTGTTATTGTGCGTAGCGTATTATGTTTGTAAAAGTTATAGATTTTTAAAATAAGATTATTACTAAGATTATATTCGTTTAATTTCAAAATGATATCTTGAGTTTGTTTGTTGGCTATTATTGTGTTATAGATAATATCTTTTCTTGAAGTTGGAATACCTTTAATATCGTATAGTGTAGTTTTATCATCATAAATTTTATCTAATGCGTCTACACCTAAACTATCGACTATTAATTCTGCGGTTTTTCTTCCAATACCTTGAAAAATGGAACTAGATAAATAAGAAATAATCGCATCTTTATCTTTTTCAATTACAGGTTCCGCAACAATCGCTGAAAGCTGTATTCCATATTTTCTATGTTGAACTATCTGACCTTTAAATGAATATAAATCATCTTCAATAAAATCAATATCATCGAAAGTTCCTACGACACTAAGATAATCACTATCTACGAAATCATAATTATCATTTAAAAAAATTGATAAAATATAATAATTATTTTCTTTGTTATGAAAAATAATCTTATTTAGAT
>ERZ773055.271-NODE-271-length-35072-cov-5.880744_pt1 | contig 35072 bp, 31 predicted proteins | sample MGYA00580515_ERZ773055 | MGnify/ENA primary metagenome ERZ773055 (study PRJEB29015, sample SAMEA2737993) | human oral metagenome | biome: human oral; feature: human-associated habitat; material: dental | place: China | collected 2064 ...
CTCGGCGGCTCGCTCGTTCGCGCCTGTAAGATTTTGCCCCGCCTCGGCGATTTCGCTTTCGTTAGCCGCGACGCGCGTTTGCAAATTTACCCGCGAGTCCGCTTGCTCGTGAAATTTAAAATCTAGCCCGTGTGCGCAGCCGTTTACTTCGCCGCTAAAATTTGATCCTAGCTCTGCCTCCATTTGCGGTAAATTTTCACCGCCGCAAAGAGCCCTTTTTACGAGCCGCTCGAGTTCGTCCGCGCCGCGTTTTAGCTCGGTCGCGCTCGGCGTTATCATATCTAGCATAGGCACGCTTGCGTAAATTTGCGCGTCGCCCGGCCGCTCAAACTCGGCCGCACAGTCCAGCACCGCGTCAAATTTACCCGCCTGCTTAACCGAGCCTAGATACAGCCCGGGCAAAATCTCGTCTGAAAGCCGGCGTCTGCGCAACCAAAAAATCGCATTTAGCCGCGCGACGCAAAGATACGGGAAAAGTAAAGCTTTAGCCGCGGCGGCGTGACGGCCTTGCCCGTTTTTAGCAAAAACTCCCGCGCCCAAAAACGCGTAACCGCAAGCAACCAGCGCGAAACTAAGGCTCGCCCAAGATAGCCACAGCATCCACGCGCCCCAAATTTTAGCTCCCGCAATCGCCGCAAAAAGCGTCACAAACGAAAGCCCTAGATACAGAGCCGCCCATTTGTAGCGCACTGCGTCCGTAGCCATGGCAAATCTAAGCGGCTCGCCATCCATCGGACGAATGAGTAGGACGAAGCAGCCCGCGGCCAGCCCCGTCGGAATATCGATAAAATGGTGCTGATACGTGGTCAGCACGCTAAGGCCGATGAGCGCAAACCACGCGACAAGCGCCACCTTAAGCCAAACCGAGCGCGCCTTGCGAAGGTAAAATGCGCCCACCACGACGCAAAGTATGATGTGTAGCGAGGGAGCTTGATTAAACGGGAGGTCAAAGGCGGCGAGGCTTGAGAATAAAAAGCCGCTAAAGCCCGAAACCGCGGGCTTTTCCCACGACATTTGCAGAGGAAAAGCGATAAAAAACAGCGTCGCGATCATCTGAGCGACTAGCAGCTGCGTAACGTAGCGCGCGAGCTCCCCGGCGTCACGGCAGAGGAAAAATCCAAGCGCGTAGAGCAAATTTAGCGACCAGTACGGCACGATGCTCCACGCCCAAAACGGTAGCGCGCGCTCCCACGCGAAATAGATCTCCGGCACGTTCGCGCGAGCGCTCGCGAGGGCATTCGTGGCGCCGTAGCTAGCGTAAAATATCGCCGCAACGACGACTAGCGCGGCCAGCTGCGATAAAAACGGTTTTGTTTTCATTTTTGCCTTTTTTGCTAATTCTATCAAATTTTATCGGATTTGCGTTTTTACGGATTTATCGGTCCGAGATCGTTTGCTTGACGCAAATTTGTAAACTTTACGCACCGAGACCCGCATCTTTAAGGTACTAAATTTGAATTAGTCAAATTTATCGTTATGAATTAAACTTTTTGTGCAAGTCAATTTTTTTTGTTAAGGGGAAAGGGGCTTGAATTACGCTCTGCTAGCAGTTGCGAGCGCTAGCGAAGCAAAAGAGCTCCCTTCCCCCTTAACGATCCCCCAACCCCTACGACGTGAGAGGTTGCTGCGCTATGCGCAGGTTTATCTGGTGCTGTCGCGCCGTAAATTTTAAATTTGCATTTTTAGGGTGCGGGTCCCGATGAGTCAAATTTGCAAATTTGAACGTAAAACGATAAGGCGAAGTATCGCGAGATGATTTTTCGAGTTTTGAAGCAAAATTGAGCGTGCGCTAGGCTATAGCCTGCGGAGCGAAAATTTTGCGAAATCTCGGAAAAGCACTCACGAGACGAGCCGCTAAATTTTAACAGCTAAACTAACGCTAAATATCCCATCCCCATCTATCCACTCTTTTACTTTTTTAAATCCCGCCTTTTCCACGAGCTGATCCATCTCGGCCTGGCTGCGGCGACGCATGATCCACGCAGCGCCCTGCCTGTGGCTAGATAGAGCGCGCGCGATCATCTCAAGCTGCGGGTGCCACGGCTGATTGGTGTAGATGAGGTAGCCGCCGCTTTTTACGCTGCTTGAAAAGCCTTGTAGCGCGGTGCGTACGACCGAGTTATCAGGGAAAAGCTCAAACAGCCCCGACACGACGCCAAGCGTATATACGCCCTGCAGACCCTCGTAGCTAGCGGCTTCGAACGCATTTACCTGCGTAAAGCTCGCGATGTCCTCTAGGCCGCGCTCTTTTATCATTTCGCTACCGGCTTTTACGTTTATGTCGCTGTAGTCGCGCAGCGTTATGCGCTCAAATTTATGCCCCTGCGCGGCGTCTAGTATGTATCTGCCGTGCCCCGAGGCGATGTCTAGCAGTCGTAGCGGCTCTCCGCGCTCTTGCAGCTTTGCTACGGCTTGGTCGATGGCTAGCTTGATATTTCGCTTGCGCTCTCTGATACCGCGCCAGCCGATGGCGTTTAGGTAAAATTTGTCGATAAATTTAAAAAATTTATTCGCCCCTTGCGGCTCGTTTCGGTAGACGTAATCAAGCGTACTGCCGCTATCGTAGCCCGTGTTTTCGCCGATCTTTAGCCCGCCGACCCACGGCGAAACCGCCTGCATAAATATCCGCTGAAATTTAAACCGTAAATTTTTCAGGCTAAATCTCGGTAGCGGCGTAGCTAGCCTATCGGCCTCCTCGCGGCTAAAGCCGTATTCGTCCGCGTGCGTGCAGTCCACCTCGCTAAAAGGCGCGCTAAAGCGCTCGCCGACGAACTCGCGCAAGATCTCAAACGCCCTCTCCCGCTCGCTTTCGCCCAGCGTATCGTGGTAAAATCCATCTAAAACCTCGCGCCTCTTTACGCGCGCGCCAAGAGCGTTGTAAAACTCGTGCTGCAGGGCGTGCTCCACGACCCAATCATCGCCTGAAACCAGCAGCAGCGTAGGCGTCGTGATCGCGGCCGCGTCAGAGACCACGCGCTGCGCCGCTTCGTAAAGCCCAAGCAATATGCGCACCGAGATCGCGCGAGTGATGAGCGCATCGGCGTCGTAGCTGGCCTGACGCTGTTTGTCGTGAGTGAGATAGTGAGCCTTGACGTAGCTGTTTACGAAAAAATTTCCGCGGGCGCGGTAGATCGCCTTTAGTCCCGCCCTAGCAAACGGTACGTAAAGCTTCACGCTAAACGCCGGACTAGCTAGCACCGCGCAGCGAACGCGCACAGCGTAGTCGTGCAGCCACGCAGAGACCAGCACCGCGCCCACGCTTTGGGCTATCACGGCTAGATTTTGCGCCTCAAAGCCAAATCTGTGCTCGATGTGCGCCACAAACTCGTCCACGTCGGTGATGAGACGGCCGATACTTGGCGCGTCGCCCCTCTCGCCGTCGCTCCTGCCGTGTCCGCGCTGATCCCACGCAAAATAGCTCAAACTCTCATCCGCTAGCCCGTCCGCTACATGCGTCGTCCTGCCCGAGTGCTCGTGTCCGCGGTGAAATATCACTACGGCTTTGGCATTTGGCGCGGCTTTAAATTTGAGATTTTGCTCGGCGTTTTCGCTAGACGTCTCGTTCAAATTTGACGCGCCGCATTTGCCTGTTTCGTTTAAATTTGAGTCCGAATTTTCGCCGCCGTTTGGTAAATTTTGCTCGCTCGATTTACCCGCGCCGCCAAAATCCGGCTCCGTATTTTCGTCCGCGCCGCCTGTTTGCTCGCTAGCCAAATTTGACGTTTCGCTTGCGGCTCCGGCGCTCAAATTTGAGCCCTCAAATTTACCGTCCTCGCTCAAATTTAATTCGTCTGCGCCCGGGTTTTCGCACGCCACGTCCGCAGCCAGGCGGTATCTGTAAAATATCCTCGCCCCGTCGCTCGTTATAAAGTAGCTCTCTTTAAACTCCATTTTTCGCCTTTCTTACTTAAATTTATCGATTTTTACGCTTATTTTATCCTAAAATGCCCCGTTATCTCGTACTCGTTTAGCACATCCTCTTCCTGCGCGCCAAGCCCGATGTTGTGGATCACGAGCGGAGTTTTGCCGCCGGCAAATTTATCCGAAACTATGCCGATGTGCGGCCTGCCGTTATCCAGCCGCCACGTCACGATATCGCCCGCCTTAAACTCGCCTTTCGCCTCGTAACCCTTGCGTTTTAGGTAGGTCGCGATGTTTGGTACGCGGCGATGATCGATGTTTTTGTCGGTCTTTTTCGCGCTCCAGTTTTTTGGATAGGCGTTAAAATTTGCGCTCATATCCTCGTGAATGAGCCACTGCAGATCGATGTCCTGCCTGCGCAGCGCTCTAACGACGACGTCGGTGCAAACGCCTTTTATTATATCCACGTCGCCCATCGGATAGGCTAGCCTCTCGTACGAAGGATCGTAAAATAGCGTCTGCCCGACCTGCGCTCTAGCGTCTTGCACAAGTTTCCCAGCTGAAAATGCAAAGGCAAAATTTGCCGCGAGCGTCAGAAGTAAAATTTTGCTCCAAATTTTCATCAAAACCTCACGCGTAAAAATATCTAACGATGTGAAAAAATATCGGCGCCGCAAAGCACAGCGAGTCCATACGGTCAAGCATCCCGCCATGCCCGCTGATCATATAGCCCCAGTCCTTGACGCCCAGATCGCGCTTGATCGCCGACATCACGAGCCCTCCTAAAAAGCCCATCATACAAACGGCAAACCCGATAAAAAACGCCCCTACCGCGCCAAAAGGCGTGAGATGATGCAGATACGCAGCCAGCGCGCTAGCGCTAAGAACCCCTCCCGCAAAGCCGACCACCGTTTTAGACGGGCTGATGCTAGGAGCGATCTTGCGCTTACCAAAAAGCTTGCCCCAGATATACTGCAGCACGTCGCTAGCTTGCACGACTAGGATCAAAAACAGCATCAGCTCCATGCCGCTGCCATGCTTAAGATCCAGCAAAAGAAGCGCAGGAATGTGTGAGATACAAAACACGCAGATCATCAGCGCCCACTGGATCTTCGTCGAGCGCTCTAAAAAATAGGCCGCATCGCCGCAAATAGCCGCCAAAATCGGCAAAAATAAAAATCCGTAAACCGGGATAAATATCATCGCCATCGCGTACCAATCAGCGTAGATAAAAATATACTGCATGGGCAAAATCACGTAAAAGCACGCCACGAGCGCGATGTGATCGCCTCTGCGGATGTAGATGAGCGACAAAAACTCGCGCAAAGCGGCAAACGATACAAGCAAAAACAAAAATATCACGGCGTTTTTGCCCATATACGTAAACGCAAAAATGACCAAAATCATCGCCCACCAGGCGTTTATGCGCGAGGTCAAATTTGAGATGGTTTTGTTCTCGGCGCCAAATTTCGCCTTTAGCATAAAGGCAATGGCGCTAGAGACGACCAGCACTGCTATGAGTCCTAAAAATAGATTTAAGATATGATTTTGCGGGTTCATTTTAGGGCCTTTGGGTTAAATTTGAAGCTAAATTTAACGCCTGTTTCGGAGCGCTCCGAGCTAGTCGAATTTACGCGCGTTTGGTTTGCCGTGCGGACGGTTTGAATGGTTAAATTTGTTAGCCAGAAATACTCGCGCTTTGAGCCTGCATTTGGATCAAATTTGATTTGCGGCGTAGCGAGCGTTTTGATCCGGGTTTCGCGTTTAAATTTGACGCTTTTAGCCGTCATTTTAGAAGGCTCGCCGTCAAATTTGCCGTAAAGATCGGTCGCAAATCTCCCCGTCTTGCGTGGCGGATTTACGGGGCTTAAATTTACCGCTCTCGCCAAAGCCGACAAATTAGGCTTTCGTTCTGTCATTTTGCGTATCGCTCATCGCTAGTAGCGCGTCCTGCGCCTTTTGTAAAAACTCGCCCTTGCTCTCACCGCCGTAAAATATCTCCTCGCCCACTATCAGCTCGCAAAGCAGCGGAATAGGCACGAAAAAGCCCTTAGGCAGGACGTTTCGCGCATTTTTGATCCATACGGGCACGAACGAGACGGCGGGACACTGCTGCGCCAGGCGGAAAATCCCGCTTTTAAACGGCTGCAGTGCGAGGTCGTCGTCCATCTTGCGCGTGCCTTCGGGAAAGATGATGAGAGAGTGCGTTTTTAGCGCTTTGCTCATTTGCGCTAGCGCTTCTAGCGGATCTTTATGGCGACTGATTAGCACCATATTAAACACGTTTTTAGCAAGAAATCTGCGCACGGGCCCGCTCTCCCAGTACTCCGCCGCCGCGACGGGGCGCACGCGCTTTCTCACGCGGTATGGCAGCGAGACGAAAATCAGCAAAAAATCTCCGTGACTAGCGTGGTTCGCGTAGTAAATTTTAGTACCCTCGCCGATATTTAAAAGCTCCTGCGGCGGCCGTACGCCCGTGATAAATATCGTGATACGGCAAAGGATAAAATCAAGCGCTGCGGCTAAAAATTCTTTCATCTTGTATCCTTTTTACTCTTTTACTTTTCAAATTCACTTTTTGCGGTGCCCTCAATTTTACGGTTGCGTGCGGCAAATAAGCTTCTCGCCCATCTTGCCGAAAACGAGCGTTTAGACATAAATTTTGAGGCGATTAAAGCCGATACGGTTTTAAGTAACGCCTGCAATTTGCCGCTTTTGCTACTTGCCTTTGATTTCACCGACTTTGATAAAACGCTCGAAATTAACCGAGCACGTTTTGCGCGCCTAGCGTCTTTTAAAATGTCTAAATTAAGCGGACAAGTTCGCCGTGATATTTTATCCTCGCCTCAAAAAATCTCGTAAATTTAAACAAGATCAAATTTATAACTATTGCATGCCCGCGTCGAGGCGAGCTTAAAACTTTTGCAATTATATCAAATTTAGGCGAATTTACCTTGCGTCGATTTTGGAGATAGCTATTAAATTTATCCTCGTCAGAGGCGCCTTATTCCCCGCTTTTTAGCCCCATTCTCACGCGGTTTGCGCAAGTAAGCGCGAGTAAAAATATCGCGGCGTAAAGTACCCCGCTAAACCACTCCGGTAGTCGCCCAGATAGCGCATATACCGTACCGATAAGCCCGAATATAAACGCGCGGTCGCTCTTGCCCATAGGCCCGTCGTATCGCCTGCCGCAACCGTGCACCTGCCCTAGGACGCCCAAAAACTCACTCATAAAAGATAGAAAGATAACGAGCGTGATAACTCCCCAGTCAAACGGCGCCACGAAGGCAAACGGCAGATACAGCGCGGCGTCCGAGATGACGTCCGTGGCTTCGTTTAGGTAGCCGCCCAGCGGGCTTTTTTGATTAAACTCGCGAGCCAGCATGCCGTCGATGGCATTTAGCGCCATACGCAAAAACATCCAAACGGGCAGCAGAAAGAATAGCGTCGAAATTTCGGCGAATTTTATCAGAAGTCCGCCCAGCAGAACGGAAATGACACAGGCTGTGATCGTGACTTGATTTGCGCTGACGCCCGCGCCGTGAAGACGTCTTACTAACGGACGAAGTAAATTTTGAAATTTGGGCTTTAACTCGTAAATCGTCATGAGGACTCCGAAAATTTGATTTTCGTATTGTCGCTTAAAAATGCTTGGAGGCAGATTAAATGTGTGGTCAGCTTTTGTGTGAGCTTTTTAATCGTTGATTTTTAAAAGCATTAGGATAGCGAAATGAACGATGCAAATATAAGTAAATTATCTCTTCTATCATTGCCGCGATGGGCACTCTATTTTTTTGACGCGAGCTCGCGACGGTAAAAGTAGCGTTTACGGCACGATGATAGGCAGCGTGGTAATCTCCTTATGGAAAGCGTACGGTGCAATCATCGCCATATCAGTATCCATCTTTGCTCAATCCCTCTATGCAGACCGCAAAAATTTATAAACCGCATAGAATTTCGTCGCGATAGGTTTCAAACTTTGCTCTCCGCCGCAAATATAATAGACCTTGTCGCGAAAATTCTAAATCATAGTGGCGCCGAGCCGGGAAGATTACTTTTAAATTTTAAAATTTCGCGGCGGTACAAAGCCTCCGTATTTACGGATCTAAGGTCAAATTTTAATTTAATCTTTCCAGATATTTTCGTTTAATTTTAGACTTTTTACTATGGAGAGAAAGAATAGAAGCTCGTGCTTGATAGACGCGGCGGGATCAAAGCCAAATACGCTGCGATCCACGCTAGGCTCGAAACTATCGTATCCCGTACGGATGAAAATATAGACGTTTCTACCGGAAAAGCTTAAACTGATCGGTCCGCCGGCACCGCTTCTAAAGCGAAGCAAGCGCCGCATAAAGGCGGGCGTGAGGGCGTACATTGCAGACACGGCATCGGCGCTATACACGCTAAATGCGGATCCAAACTCGCTATCGTCCATCGCGATCTTCTTAAGTCCGCCGAGCGTCGGTCTCGCGCTGAGCGAAGGCAGGATCACGGCCACTGAGTTTATGCGCTTTTTAAATTCCGCGTAGAAAAAGATCCCCCTGCTGCTACGTCGTTCGTCAGTATGAGTCACGCAAACATCCGCAAAGCTGAAAAATACTCCGTCATAAACGCCGGAAATTTTATCTTCGCAATCAAAATAGCTTATGCCGTCCACAAATAGGCCGCTAGCGCGCAGATACGCCGGCCGAAACGAGCCTGAAATTTCGTAGCGATAACCTAGGCTTGCGATATAGGGCGCAATATATTGGTGTTTAAAGGCGCGGACGAATTTTTTGGATCTATTGTATTTGATCCGCTCCAGCACGGCATCCGCGATATTAAACAAAGAAAGGCAGATGGTTACGAGTGCGATGACGAAGCGCAAGGTATCATTCTCGCACATTTCTACGCCTTTGGCAAGTATCCACAGCAAGGTGCAAAAGATAAATACGCGCACTATATTTGCATCTTTATTCACTACTCTAAAAGAGATGCTGCCGCAGCTAAATACCACTATGATCCAGCAGAGGCCTATTGCTGCTTCTTGATCTCTAAAATTGAAAAATAGCCACAGCGCCGAGGCCAGCACCGCTAGTACTATTATCGAAAACGCCGCGCCTTTGCGCTGCTCCGCCTCATCCAGGATGCCGAGCCTTAGTTTTTCCAGTTCGTTTGCGGTCATCTTTATCTTTCTAAATTTAGCTAGCAAATTTTAAAATTTAGCTTCGAATTCGCCCCTAAATTCAAAGGACTAAGCTTTAAAATTTACAAAATTCCGCTCTTTTAAATTTAGCGCGAATTTCTGCGCTAAATTTAGCTTTGGCACAAAATTTCTACGATCACCTGCGGCAATAGCTCATGCTCGATCTCGTGGATTTTGGCCTCGTAAGCCTCAAAGCTCATTCCTGCGCTCTTTTCAAACGCGCGCTGAGCGATGATCGCGCCGCCGTCTAGCTCCTCGCTGACCCAGTGCACGCTCACGCCGCCCACCTTCATGTCGCTCTCAAAGCTCTGCTTTATCGCGTGCGCGCCCTTAAAAAGCGGCAACAGCGACGGGTGCAAATTTATCGCGCGAATCCTGCTCGTAAAAACGGGCGTTAGAATCCGCATAAAGCCCGCAAGCACCGTAAGCTCCGCGCCGCTTTTTTCGATCTCGCGCACGAGCGCGGCGTCGAATTCCTCGCGGCTAGCAAAATCTTTGTGATTTAGGATCACGCTTTGAAGCCCGAATTTCGCAGCTTTTGCTATGCCTCCCGCATCCGCTTTGTTGCTTAGCGTTAGCACGACTTCGATTTTAGTACCCCCAAAAGTTTTGCCGTGCAGCTTCTGCAAGATCGCCTCTAAATTTGAGCCGCTGCCACTAAAAAGCACGGCGAGCTTTTTCACAACCATTTTACCTCCTCGATGAGATCGAGCGGATTTAGCGCGTAGGAGTTTTTGGCGAAGGCTCGCGCGGCGAGTGCGTGGGCTAGGACGCCGCAGATTGAGGCTTGCAGAGGCGAGTAGCCTTGCGCGAGTAGCCCGCCGATGAGCCCTGCGAGCACGTCGCCGCTGCCGCCCTTTGCGAGCGCGGCACTGCCCTTGTCGCAGACGTAGATGATGCCTGCCTGCGCGATGAGTGTGTTTGCGCCCTTTAGTACGAGTACGCCGCTAAATTTTTCACTCCATGCCCGCGCAAGCTCGAAGCGGTGCTCTTGCAGCTCGCTCACGCTAATATCTGCGATACCCGCGATCTTTAAAAGCGAGCAAAACTCCTTCGGATGGGGCGTTATGATTAAATTTGAACTGGCATTTAGCAGGCTTAAAATTTCGCGCTCGTAGCACAGATCGGCGTCGATGACGCAGCTTTTGTCCCGCAGCGCGGCAAGATCGATCTTTTGCTCTCCGAGGCCGCAGCCGCAGACTACCACCCGCGCATGCTCAAATGAGCTTTTTTGCATCAAAATCGGGCTTAGATTTAACGGCTCATCGCTAACGACGCTAACAAGCCCGCTGCCGATAGCGTGAGCCGCTAGGGCTGCCATCTGCGCCGCTCCGCTCATCTGTCCACTTACGACGTAGGTGTGCCCGAAGTCGCCCTTGTTGGTGTTTTGCTTCCTGCGTAGCGGCAGCTTCAAATCGCTTTTTTGAAGCAGAAAATATTCGCTCCCCCTTTCAAAATTTGAGCGCGAAATTCCAAGATTTGCGATTTTGATCTGCCCTACATAATCCTTCGCCGCGTCCGAAAACAGCGCGAGTTTAAGCGCGCCCATCGCGATCGTCAAATCCGCGCAAAATGCACCGCCTAAAATGCGCCCGCTTTTATCGATACCGCTTGGGATATCGACTGCGATTTTTAGGGATTTCGTGCCGTTTGCGAGAGATAAAATTTCGCAAATTTCAGAGCTTAAGGCCTTGTTTAAACCGCTGCCAAAAATCCCGTCGATTATGCAGTCTGCGTTTATAATCTCATCGCGCAGAACGCCGCTTGGATTGTCGCATTCGCTGTCTGGCTTGCCTAAATCTCCGCCGTGTTCTGCGGTTTCAAATTTTGCGCTTGTAAATTTTAAGTCCTTAAATTTTGCACGTAATTTATCGCCGCCACCAGAAATGTCCGCGCCGCTTAGGCTTTCGCCCTCGCGCCGCGGCTCGCTCGCGCCCTTTAAAGAGAAGCTGCCTACGCTTTCATGCGCGCAGATATCCTTGCTAGACGCGCTGTCTGCGTGCTCGCAAGCGTCTTTTGCGCTCGCGATATCGATAAACTTAACGCCCACAGCCTGCGCCGCATCCGCTTGAAATTTGCCCGCCGCGCCTTTGTTTTGAAACACGCAAAGCGCAGTGCAGCTAAAATCGCCGCTTAGCCTTCGTAGTGCCGCCATCGCGTCTGCGCCGTTATTTCCGCCGCCGCAGAGCGCTAAAACGCGCGAACCCTTTTTGAGCCGTTTTCTGATCTCGCCCTCGATCTTGCAAGCGGCATTTTCCATTAAAATTTGCTCGCTAAGTCCAAATTTCGCACTTGCTCGCGCATCGAGCTCCTCGGTGCTAAAGAAAATTTTTTTCAAATTTCGCTCCTTATGCGAAAGCTAAGAGCCTCCAAAATATGCGCCTTGGCGATGATTTCGGCGCCTGCTAGATCGGCGATCGTGCGCGCGAGCTTTAGCGTCTTATTCACGCCGCGCTGCGAAAGATCGTAGCGGGTGATCGCCATTTGCAAAACATCCCGCGCAGCGCTTTCGCAGACGCAAAATTTTTCGGTTTCCTCGTCGCGCAGCTTTGCGTTTAGCTCGCTCTGTCCGCGAGCCTTTTGCGCGCGAAATGCCCGCAGCACCGCATCCGCCATCTCCTCGCTGCAAACGTCGCTTTTATCGTCCGCGCCAGTCTCGTCCATCGCGACGTATATGTCGATGCGATCAAGCAGCGGCGCGGAGATCGTGTTTTTGTAGCGCCTGATGTCGTTTAGCGAGCAGGTGCAGGTGAGGTTTTTGGAGAACAGATTTCCGCACGGGCAGGGGTTTTGCGCCGCGACGAAGATAAATTTCGTTTGGTACTCGACCTTGGAATTTACGCGCGAAATCAAAATTCTATTATCCTCCAGCGGCTCGCGCAGGCTTTCTAAAATTTGCTTGCCGAAGTGCGGCAGCTCGTCGAAAAACAGCTCGCCGCCGTTTGCGAGCGCGACCTCGCCGATCTTTGCGCCGCTACTGCCGCCGCCGAAAATGGAGCTGCGCGTGCTGGTGTGGTGCGGCGAGCGGAAGGGGCGTAGCGCGCTAAAATCGACGTCTTTGTTATTTAGCGACTCGTAGGCGCACGAGAGTAGCACTTCGCCCAGGCTCTGCGGCGGCAGAATTCTGGCTATCCGCTTGGCGCACATACTTTTGCCACAGCCGGGACTGCCCTCAAAGAGGATATTGTGCATGCCGCACGCAGCGATCAGGCTTGCGCGTTTGGCGCGCTTTTGCCCTTTGACGTCTTTGAAATTTAGCGAAAAATCGCGGTTGGGAACGTAAATTTGCCCGTCAATCTCCACGACGTTTTTAAAAAGCGGATGGGTTTCTCGCATGAGCCTGCTTGCGGCAAACTCCTCGTCTAAAAAAAATCTGACCGCGTCGCTTAGGCTATCCACCGCATAAACGTCGTAGTTTGGGATCGTGCAGGCCTTTAGCGCAATGCTTTGCGGCACTAAAATTTTAGCGCGCTTCACCTTCGTGCTTAAAAAAAGCAGGATCGAAAAGAGGCTCGCCGTGCTCTTTAGGCTGCCGTCTAAACCGAGCTCGCCGAAGACGAAGAAATCGCCGTCGATGCGCTCTTTTTGCAGCGCGATTAGAAGCGCGATCGCAAGATCGAAGTGCGAGCCGTTTTTGGGCGTGTCGGAGGGGGAGAGATTTATGATGATTTTGGATGCGGGAAATTTAAAATTTAGGCTCATAAGCGCGGCTTTTACGCGGCTTTCACTCTCTTTTATCGTAGCTCCCGCAAGGCCAACGATATTAAATCCCGGCAGCCCCCGCACGAATGTCGACTCAACCTCTACGGGGATCAGTGCATCCGTGAAGGCAGCGCATTTTAGGGATTTCATTTCGATTTTTCTTTTAGACTTTTTTTGAATTCTTTATCAAATTTTTTGCGTTTGTTGTATCCGATACGCTCGATGAAAAGATGTCCGTCGAGGTGGTCCATCTCGTGCTGGATACAGACGGCTAGCAGCTCGCTAGCGTCCATTTGCTGGGTATTTCCGGCGCGGTCTTGAAACTGCACCGTGATAAACTCGGCGCGCGTGACGTCCTCGTAAAAGCCCGGCACCGAGAGGCAGCCCTCCTGGAATACGACCTCGCCTTCCTTTTTTAAAATTTGCGGATTGATGATCTCGATGAGGTCCTTTTTGTCTTGGATTTTTTCCTCATTGGCTAAATTTATAATCAAAGCGCGCACGGGCTTGCCTACCTGGATGGCGGCAAGGCCTATACCGTTTTTTGCGATCATCGTCTCATACATATCGTCTAAAAGCTCGCCCAGCGCCGCGTCGAATTTAACGACCTCGGTTGATCTTTGATAAAGCTTTTTATTCGGATAGGTAAGGACATCTAGGATCATCTATTTAAAGCTCTTTTGAAGTACTTGATCGATCAAGCCGTATTGCACGGCATCCTCAGCGCTCATGAAAAAGTCGCGATCGGTGTCCTTTTCGACCTGCGCGAGATCTTTGCCGGAATTTTGCGAAAGGATGTTGTTTAGAATTTCTTTCATTCGTAAAATTTCTTTAGCTTGGATCTCGATGTCGGTAGCCTGACCCTGTGCGCCGCCTAGGGGCTGATGGATCATTATGCGCGAGTTTGGAAGCGCGTAGCGTTTACCTTTGGCGCCGCAGCTTAGCAAAAACGCTCCCATCGACGCCGCCTGACCGATACAGATCGTACTTATGTCGGGTTTGATGTAATTCATCGTGTCATAAATACTAAATCCGCTCGTAACCACGCCGCCCGGGGAGTTGATGTATAGATAGATATCCTTATCCGGATCCTCCGCCTCCAAAAACAGAAGCTGCGCGACGATCGAGCTTGCTACCGCATCGTCGATCTCGCCGCTAAGCATTACGATACGGTCTTTTAGCAGCCTCGAGTAGATGTCGTAGCTGCGCTCTCCGCGACTAGTTTGTTCGATAACGTAAGGAATCACCATCTATTCGCCCTTCTCTTCTTTTTTGCCCTGCTTTGAGAAAATATCGTTAAATAGCTTTTCCTCTATAAGTGCCATTTTGACGGCGGGAAGCATGCCGTTGTTGCGGTATCTATTTAGATGCTCCTTCGGATCGGCGCCGTAGGTGTAGGCCTCCATATAGACCGCTTGGACAAGCTCCTGATCGCTCACGTCGATCTTGCGTTTTTTAGCTAGCTCGTCGATTAAGAAGGTAAGTTTTACGCTGTTTTCGGCAGCCTTTCTAAACTCTTCGCGCTTTTTATCCAGGGCGTCTTTGTTGTTTTTAAATTCCTCGATCTGCTCTTTTGAAAAGCCGCTCCATGCGTTGTTAAACTGTAAATTTATCTCCTGCTCGACGATCGCTTTTGGAAGCGCGAAGTTAAATTTCTCGGCGAGCGCGTCGGCAAATTTAGGCTTTAGATCCTCGTTTATCAGCTTTTGAAGCTTATCGTTTTTGATGCGCTCTTTGATGCGCGCTTCAAATTTCTCCTTGCTCAGCTCTTTCTCGCCCGGAAGCGCTTGCTTTAGCTCCTCCTCGCCGAGCTCCTTGGCAGGTTTTTTAGCCTGAATTTCATGAAGCTTGACTTTAAAAATCGCGTCCTTGCCGGCTAAGCTTTTCGCGCCGTAATTCTCGGGGAATTTAACCGCTACGTCGCGCTCCTCGCCCACTCTAAGTCCGATCATTCCGTCCTCAAAGCCGGGGATGAATTGATTTGAGCCGATCTGAAGGACGTAGTCCTCGGCCTTGCCGCCGTCGAACGCCTTACCGTCTACGAAGCCTTCGAAATCAAATTTTGCAAAATCGTCTTTAGCTAGAATTTTTTTGTTGGTTTTAGAAAGCGGAGCGATCATCTGCAAAAATTCCGCTACTTTTTCGTCGATCTCTTTTTGAGTAACGCGCGGGCTGCTAAATTTAGGGATCAGCTCCTCGTATCCCTCGACGTTAACCTCGGGCCTGAAAGAAATTTCGATCTCGACGTCGATGTCGCCGTTTTTTTCATCAAATTTAGAAAAGACCGGCTCGGATAAAATTTCATCTTGTTTTTTCTTTAAAATTTTAAGAGACTCGTCGATCATATTTTTAAGAAGCTCCTGCTTTGCATCGCCCTCAAGCTGCTTGCCGTATCGCTTCAAAACCACTGCGGTAGGCACTTTGCCCTGTCTAAATCCGTCGATTCTTAGCTGCTTGGAGGCCTTTTTGGCTAGCTCTTCTACTTTGGCTGCGATCTGCTTTGCTTCGATCTTGCTCGCAGCGACCGCATTCGCGGCGTCTTTCATTTTTGCTTTTACTTCCATAAAATTCCTTTAAAAAATTTAAAAATAGCTCGTAATATATCAAAAAATTTCTTATTTAAAGTATAAATTTCCAAAATTTGCCGAGCCTAAGCGGTTTGTATTTATCAAAATTTTAAAAGCCCGCCTTGAAATTTAAAGCGGGCTTGAGGCTAAAATTTTACCGATACGTTAAACATAAACTGCTGCGCGTAGCCCATCTGAATAGGTATCACGCTCGTAGTCGTGCCGGTCGAGGATGAGGTATAGTATTTTTTGTCGGTCAAATTTTTGACGTTGAACGAAAAATTCGTATCATAGCCCGAAATTTTAGTATCGTAGCTCACGAAGGCGTCATAAACTACGGCGTGAGGCAGCTTAAACGCCGTTCCTGCGGGCACGCTCGGTAGGTTCGTGCGCATATAGTAGGTGTACCACGAGCCGAAGTATCGCGCGCCGCCGCCGAGCCTAAGCCCCTTTGCGCCTAGATGCGCGAAATCGTAGTTGGCAAATAGGCTTGCTTGGTGCTTCGGCGTCGCTTCCAGCGGTTTGCCGATTAGCACCGCAAAAGCGCCGTCGTCCTCACGCACTCTCGTTTTGGTATATGCATAGCTCGCCGACATGCTAAGTCCCTGCGTCACGCGCCCATTTATATCGAGCTCAAATCCTCGCGAGCGGGCCTTGCCGATCGTCTCGCTTATATTATTTACCGTTCGCAGGATGTTTCTTTTATCGATATTAAACACCGCCGCACCCGCAGTGACTCGATCGTTTTGAAATTTAGTGCCGAGCTCCACGGATTTGCCTTCCTCCGGCTTTAGATCGCCGCCTATCGCCTCGCCTATGGACATCTGCGGCGTGAAGCTTTGCGCGTAGTTAGTATATACCGACCACTGCGGGCTTAACAGGTACAAAAGCCCGCCCTGATAGGTCGTAGCAGCCTTTTTCTGATCGGTGTTGTTCGGTCCTTGCCAGCTTTGTTTGGCTACTTGATCGTAAAATTCCCTACGCACGCCCAAAGAAAGTATTAACTCGTCGGTTAAATTTATATTATCTTGCGTGTAAAGACCGATCGTTCTTAGCTTTTGATATTGTATTTTTGGCTCTCTATCGTTCGTTAAGACGGCGCCCGAAGCGGTCTGTCCGGTAAGCATATTGATGCGCCCTGCGGTGCCTTTTAGCGCGCCCGGGCGGTATCTGTAGTAGTTTTTGTAATCCGTGCCGAAAAGGACATCGTGCTTAAGCGGGCCCGTTTCAAATTTGCCGTTTAGCGTGACGCTTGCTGCGTGCGTGCGGTGTATGAAATTATCGTAGTAGTTATACGATCGCGTCGTGCCGGTAAGGCCTTGGGGCGTGAATGGATTGTTCGGACGGACGTAGCCGTATTCGTGCTTGCTGCGCGAGAAAGCATAGGCGCCTTTTAATATCCAATCCTCGTTAAATTCCTTCTCAAAGCCGAAATCAACCGTATCGAGCTTGCTTTGTAGTTTATTTACCGGCTCGTCGAAGCGGACTTTGCCGCTGCCATAAATTTTACCCGTACTCGGCACTAAAAACGCGCCGCGATCCACCGGATCGGTAGAGCGGCTATGGGTGTAGCCTAAGTTTATCGAATAATCATCTCCTTGATACGCAAGCGACGGCGCAAAGAGCGTGTTTTTTATACCGCCGAAATTTCGCCAATAATCCTTCGCGTAGTAATCGAATATAAATCTATACGCAAAGCCGCTATCTGCAATCGGCCCTGTAGTATCAAATCCCGCGTCCCAATAGTTGCGATTGCCCAGCCCACCCCAAATTTCATTTATAAACTCATACTGCGGCTTTTTGGTTACCATGTTTATGACGCCGCCCGGTTGCTGCGCGCCGTAGAGCATGCTCGCGGGTCCTTTTAGAACCTCGACGGATTGAATGGTTTTGTTGAAATTGTGCATCACGGCGCCCGGTACGCCGTTGCGCATAATCGAGCCGTCGCGACCCTCGCCGAAGCCACGCTTGATGATCGCATCGAAAATATTTCCCGTCGTATTTGCATAGCTTATGCCGCTTACGTTTTGCAGCGATTCGGCTAGGGTCTCTGGCTTTTTGTCCTTTAGATGCTGCTGCGTTACGACATTTACGGTTTGCGGAATTTCTAAAATTCTCTTAGCCGTCTTGCCGATCTCGCTGCGTACGGCGCGGTAACCGTCGTCGTTATTCGCCCATTCTACGACCTCGATATCGCCTAGGTTTTCGCCCGAGGCGGAGTTTGCTGCGGCGTTTTGTTCGGCGCAAGCAAAAGAAAAAAGCGCCAAAGCCGCGCCAAAACTCATCTTAAATTTCATTACCGAACTTCTTTTAGATAAAGCTTATCAAAACGGCGGATTTTAAACAAAAATTTCTTAAATTTAAATATATTATCATTAACATAATGAGATTGATAAAATTTCGCGCGGAATTTTAAAATTTATCAGCGTTATAAAAGGCGTTTTTGAGTAATATCGCGCATCGATCTTTAAGGAATTGCTAAAAATGGACGAAAAAAGCCGAGCTAAATTTGAAAACTGCGTATCGCAGATACTTGAAATTTTAGGCGAGGATCCTAAGCGCGACGGGCTTGCGAAGACGCCCGAGCGCGTGGCTAAAGCCTATGAGTTTCTAACTAGCGGTTACGAGCTGGATCCAAAAGAAATTTTAAACGACGCGCTGTTTGAGAGTAGCAACAATGAGATGGTTTTGATAAAAGATATAGAATTTTATAGTCTCTGTGAGCACCATCTGCTGCCGATTATAGGGCGCGCGCACGTCGCATATATCCCGAATAAAAAGGTCGTGGGGCTTAGTAAAATTCCGCGTATGGTAAATATTTTCGCGCGCAGGCTGCAGATCCAAGAGCAGCTTACCGAGCAGATCGCAAGCGCAATCCAAGAGGTGATCCATCCGCTCGGCGTGGGCGTGGTGCTTCAAGCGCGGCATATGTGTATGGAGATGCGCGGCGTGCAAAAGATCAACTCGACCACGACTACGTCGGCACTGCGGGGGCTTTTTATCAGCCGAAACGACACGCGCAAGGAATTTTTCGATCTAATAAATTCTCCGAAAACTTTCGGTTTTTAAAACGGCAAGCGTTAAAGAAAAATTTAGCAATTATGTTATATTATCGTGCGAAATTGATAAAAGAGCGAAATTGTCTGATTAAATTTCAGACAAATTTTAGAAAGGAATTTTATGCAGCGCGTTTATTTGGATAATAACGCCACTACGATGGTCGATCCCGAAGTTTTTGAGGAGATGAAGCCGTTTTTTTGCGATAAATACGGCAATCCAAATTCCCTTCACAGCTTCGGCAGCGAGACTCACCCCGCGCTAAGAGCCGCTATGGATAGGCTCTATGCGGGGCTCGGCGCTGCGGATGCGGACGATATCGTCATCACAAGCTGTGCGACCGAGAGCAATAACTGGGTTTTAAAAGGAATTTACTACGATAAAATTCTAACCGGCGAGAAGGATAATATCGTCATAAGCTCCGTCGAGCACCCCGCAATCAGCGCGACCTGTGCTTTTTTAGAAAAAATTTGCGGCGTAAAGATCACACGTCTTGGCGTCGATAAAAACGGACAGATCGATCTTGACGAGCTTGCCGAAAAAATTAACGACAAAACCGCACTTGTTAGCGTGATGTGGGCAAATAACGAAACCGGCACGATCTTCCCCGTAAAAAAAATCGCACAAATCGCACACGAGCATGGCGCGCTATATCATGCCGACGCGGTGCAAGCGATAGGTAAGATAAAGGTGAACGTGCGCGATGCGGATGTGGATTTTTTGAGCCTTTCCGGGCATAAATTTCACGCTCCAAAGGGGGTCGGCGCGCTCTACATCAAAGATAGCAAGCCGCTTACGAGCCTGCTTCACGGCGGAGAGCATATGGGCGGGCGCCGCAGCGGCACGCTAAACGTTTCTGGTATCGTGGGGCTCGGCAAAGCTTTGGAGCTAGCGAATAAATTTATGGATTTTGAGCGCACTCAGGTAAGCAGACTGCGCGATAAGCTGGAAGATGCGCTTTTGCAAATTTCAAACGTAAGCGTCGTGGGCGATCGCAGCATTCGCGTGCCAAACACCATCCTCGCCTCGATCCAAGGCGTCGAGGGGGAGGCAATGCTGTGGGATCTAAATAAAGCTGGCATCGCCGCTTCTACGGGCTCTGCATGTGCGAGCGAGGCGCTCGAGAATAACCCGATAATGGAAGCGATCGGCGCGGATAAGGAGCTGGCGCATACGGCGCTAAGGCTTTCGCTGTCGCGCTTTACGACGGAGGCGGAGATCGATTATGCGATCGAGCATATAAGTAAAGCTATCGCCCGTCTGCGCGGGATTTCAAGCACGTTTGCTTACGCGCCGCAAGGTTATGAGAAAAATAAAGGATAAAAAATGGCAAAAAATAGTTTGATAAATGGCTCGATCTGGGAGCAATACTCGCAAAAAGTGCAGGACCGCATGAATAATCCTCGCTATATGGGCGAGATCACCGAGGAGGAGGCGAAGGCTAGAGGCGGTAAGCTAGTGGTCGCAGACTTCGGCGCCGAGAGCTGCGGCGATGCGGTGCGGTTATATTGGCTAATAGATCCTAAAACCGATAGAATTTTAGACGCTAAATTTAAAAGCTTCGGCTGCGGCACGGCGATTGCGAGTTCGGACACGATGGCTGAGCTTTGTATCGGAAAGACCGTCGATCAAGCGGTAAAGATTACAAATTTAGACGTAGAGCACGCGATGCGCGATAATCCCGACGAGCCCGCCGTACCGCCGCAAAAGATGCACTGCTCGGTAATGGCATACGACGTCATCAAGCAGGCTGCAGCGAATTATAAGGGCGTCGATCCCGCGCATTTCGAGGACGAGATCATCGTGTGCGACTGCGCGCGCGTAAGCCTCGGCACGATCAAAGAGGTGATCCGATTAAACGATCTTCATACGGTCGAGGAGATCACGCAATACACCAAAGCGGGCGCGTTTTGTAAATCCTGCGTGCGCCCGGGCGGACACGAGGAGAAGGATTACTATCTGGTCGATATTTTAAAGCAAACCAGAGAGGAGATGGAGCGAGAGAGACTTCAAGCTCAAGCCGAGGCGAGTGCCGCTACTAGCGCGAAAGCGGGAGCGGAGATGAGTTTTGAGCAGTTAAATTTAATCGGTAAATTTAAGGCCGTCGAAGGGGTGCTTGACGAGGATATCCGTCCGATGCTTCAGATGGACGGCGGCAATCTCGACGTCATCGATATCAGACCTGCAGACGACGGCAAAACGGACATATATATCCGTTATCTTGGCGCTTGTAGCGGCTGCGCCAGCGGTGCGAGCGGTACATTATACGCGATCGAAAATGTTTTGCAAGAAAACCTTAGCCCAAACATCCGCGTAATGCCGATCTAAACTTATCGGCCGCTACGTTTCATCTTGGCTTGGTCTTTACGAAATTTTAAGAGCTTGAGCTTCTGCGTAACAGCGGAGCTAAATTTCGCCCCTTAGCTAAATTCGCAATTAGACGCTAAATCTGCGTAGAATTTCGCCGTTTACTTTTAAGAATATCGTAAATTTTGATAAGGTTTTCTAGCGTGAAATTCATTCGTAAATTTTGTCTATAAAATTTAATTAAAAGAGCTTTTTATTTCGCTCGTGTAAGTTTTTTATGAGATTTCGTTTGTAAATTGGACATAGAATTTCTCCGCGAATTTCATCTTTTCATAAATTTAGATGAAAATGCGCCATAAATCGCAGAATTTTAGCTGGCTATAATTTCTTTTTATTATAATTGCGCCTTATTTCAACTAAAAGGGGAGCAAATGAAAGTATTTGTTTTGGCGGCTCTGCTACTTGGTTTTCTATCTGCAAATTCTTTGGATCAGATCAAAAAAGATAGGCTCGTTCGCATAGGTGTATATAACGATCAGCCGCCGTTTAGTGCGCTCGTAGACGGCAAATATAGGGGATTTGAGATTGCTCTTGGCGAAAAGCTCGGTAAGGAGATTTTCGGCGATAATCCCGGCAAGGTAAAATTTATCCCGATCACGGCTTCAAGACGCATTAGCGCTTTACAGCGCAATGAAGCGGATATGGTGATTGCGACCTTTACTCCTACGCCCACGCGAGCGAAAAAAGTAGATTTTTCGGAGCCTTATTTTAAGGTGCAGGTAGGTGTGCTAGCCAAAAAAGACGAAAATATCACGAGCTTCGATCAACTCCGCAAAAAGAGGATTTTCGTCATCAAACACTCTCCTATTCACAATTTCTTACGCAAAGCGGGCTTCAGAAAGAATTTGAATTTCTGCGCCAGTTCGGCTAAATGTTACCGCGCTTTCAAAAGGGCGAAAAATGCCGTGCATGTCGATGATAACCTAATCCTGCATGCATACGCAATCATAGATAATAAAACGCAGGTTGCTTTGGATGGTCTAGGTAAGCAAACTTACAACGCAATCGCCGTGCAGAAGGGCAATAATGCGCTGCTAGAGCTAATCAATACATCTTTAGCAGGACTAAAAAAAGACGGATTTTTGGATAAGACCTTTGATGATACGCTCGGGATTTTCTATCACGGCACGATCGATAAGAAGGAATTCTTGGTTGAATAAAATTTCGTGCAGAATTTAATTCGTGCGTTTGATTCCCGCGTAAAATTCGATTCATTGTAATGATGGAGCGAGAAATACGTTGCGGGCTTAATTTGCTTTTAGAATTCGGTCTTGATTTTACTTGCCTCTCCTAAAGCGCAAATTTTATCGAAATTGGTGAGGCTATTTAAAACGCGCGCACCACTAGCGTGAAATTCCATTTTCGGAAGTAAAATTTTTAAGCGATTCGTCTGCATTTAAAATTCACGCAACTTTTATAGAGTCCGTTTCACTTTTACATCCCACAAAACCCGCGCTAGCTTATAAAATTCTATTTTTAGCTTTAAATACTTGCTTTCCCGCTACAGCTTTATGATTTAAATTTTAAAAATTCCTCTAAAAGGAGCTAAACTCCCAAGCGCTATTGCCGCCTCGGTATGGAGAATTTAAAATTTACTCCCTACATCAAAGACAAATTTTATGCAAAGTAGGCGCCAAATGAGCAGGCGGAGCAAATAATTTCAAATTTAGCGGCGCCTGTCTTATCGGGTGCCGCGAAGCTGCATTTTATAAAGACGCGGCGAATACAAAAAATGGTCGTAAAAATTTTACCTCAAGAGCCAATCCCGATTTACTTCACCAGTTCGTAATTATACTCTTTCGTGCCGTCGAGTAGATTTGTGACGTTGTAGCCTCGCTCGTTTAGGGCTTTGGCTAGCTTGGCGCTGCGGTTGCCGCTGTAGCAGTGCGTGATTATCTTTTTGTCTTTATTGGCCTCAAGCATGTCCTTGTAGTTTTCTAAAGGCTCGCCGTATGGGATATTTATCGCGCCCTTCATATGTCCGGCGTCATAGTCTTTTTTCTCTCTAGCGTCGATAATCAGCACGTTCGGATTATTCGCTATTTTCAAAAACCCCTCCGCGTTTATGCTGCCGACCTTATACAGCTCATAGTTATACTGCTTCACGCCTGGCGCATTCATAAGCATACTAAAGCCCTTTTGTTTAAGCAGATCAAGCGCCTTGCCGCTGCGGTTGCCCGTATTGCAATAAAGCACGACGTTTTTATCTTTATAGGCGCTTATCTCGTCCAGTCTGCTTTCAAGCTCTCCAAGCGGGATGTTAATCGCGTGCTTTATGTGGCCTGCAGCGTACTCATCCGCGCTTCTGACGTCGATGACTAGATAATTTTCTTTCGCCCTATTGTCCTCCTCTATCGCCGATAGCGCTACGCCGCTTATGGCGTGGCCGCTAGGCTGCTGCGTCTCGGCGCCGCAAGTCGCAAAAGATCCTAATGCCGCTAGCAAAACCGCACTTTTTAAAATTTTGTGAGAAATAAATTTCATATGTTTCCTTTGAATTTTAGCTTTTAAAGCGGGGGATTATATCAAAAAATTTAGCTAAATAGTGTGAATTTACGCGAGGCGTATTAGATTATTCTAGCGTAAGATTTCTTATGTGAAAACGCGATAAAGACTCAAATGAAAAGCTTTTTCCAAAATATCTTAAAGGCTCGTAGGTAAAGATACTTTGCGTAAATTTATCTTTTAGAGACGGAGCAACAAATTCAAAAAAACTCACATTTGCCCGAAGGTAAATTTTATACTTTTGCCAATTTTCATTATTTTTCAAGTATAAGTAAGATATAATCTCGAACTTTTTTGAGGCGCCGTTGCACTCTTAAAGGTAATTTGAAGATGGTGTCAAGAGAGAGACTTGAACTCTCGACCTCCGGCTTATGAGACCAGCGCTCTAACCAGCTGAGCTACCTTGACACGAATAAAGAAACGGCAGTATAGCTAAATATTCTTATTTTTAATTGAAACACTTTAAAAGGAGAGAAAATGAATGCGGCTTTGATTTTATTAGTCGTCATAGTTTTGTTAGTTTTGGCGTTAGTAGGCGTTTATAACTCGTTCATCGCCAAGCGCAACCAGGTGCGAAATATCGCCTCTACCGTTGACACGCAGCTTAAAAAGCGCTACGACCTCATCCCAAATTTAGTTAGCGCCACGCGCGAATATATGAGCCACGAAAACGCCGTGCTAACGCGCGTTAGCGAACTTCGCTCGCAAGCGATCAACGCGGCTTCTAACGCGGATAAATTTAAGCTAAATAGCGAAATTTCGGCTCTTTTGGGACAGATCCGCATTGCGGTAGAGGCGTATCCGAACCTCAAGGCTAACGAATCGTTTGCCAAGCTACAAAACGCGTTAGGCGAGTGCGAGGAGCAGATCAGCGCCGCACGCCGCGCTTATAACGGCGCCGTTACGGTTTATAATAACGCCTGCGAAATGTTTCCTACTAACATCATCGCCAGCGTTTTTAACTTCGCCAAAGCGGAATTTTTCGCCGCCAGCGAGCAAGAAAAGCAAGCCCCAAACGTCTCTGAGCTTTTCAAAAAATAGGCGCGAGGCGTAGAAAATTCGCGATGAAATTTTAAAATTTCATCGCGAATGGCTCCAAACGCCGTGAGTCTAAATTTATAGTGAATAAAACGGATCACGCGCAAAGAGCACGTTATTAAAAGAGACTTGCCGCGCCCTGCGTACTCGTCATCTCGTTTGAGATATTTGCGGCGCGCGGTACTTAGAATTTTAACAATAAAATTTTACGAAACTAATTTGATCTGTATTTTCTTGTCGCGCAGGAGCTCGTTTTAATAAACGGCGCAACGCCAAATTTTAAAAGTCTAAATTTCGCAGTGTAAATTTTGGCTAGCTTGCCATAGGCGTTACTTATGCAAACAGCAGCAAAAGTAACGCTACGTTAGTCATGCGTTATTTTGCAAATTTGCGCCTCGGTCGCAGTTGCGAGGTCCTTCGGCGCAAGAGCGATCTGTTTTCCGCGTACGCCTGCGCTAACGTAAATTTTCTCCTGCGTTAGCGCTTTTTCATCGATGAAAGTGCGGAAGTGCTTTTTCATCCCAAGCGGCGAGCAGCCGCCCCTGACATAGCCCGTGACCTTTTGCAAATCCTTCAAATCCATCAGCTCGCAACGCTTTGCCCCGCAGATGTGCGCAAGCGCCTTGAGATCCAAATTTAGATCGCCTTGCAGGCAGGCCACGACGTATTCGTGATCCGCTGTGCAAACTATCGTTTTATAGACCCGTTCGATCGGCTCGTTCACGCTGTTTGCAACATGCACCGCGTCTAAATTTAAAGGATCCACCGCGTATTCTTTGATCTCGTAAGGGATTTTCAGACCGTCCAGTACGCGCGCGGCGTTTGTTTTTGAACTCATTTCGCCTCCTTAAATTCAATAGCGGATTTTGTTTTCTTTCAAAAAATCGCGCAGATCTTCATATTCGCTCTGATCAAAATAGCGCCATTTGCCGGGTTTTAACATCCCAAGCGTCATTCTACCGAATGCCGTGCGCTTAAGCTCCACGACATCCAGATCGAAATAGCCGAAAAATCTACGCAGCTCGCGGTTTTGCCCCTCATTAATGATCGCCTTTATCTTCGTATAACCGCCGCTGCTAGGCATTATGCGGTAGCCCAAAAAGGGTTTAAATTCCATCGATTTGATCTTGCTTTTGGCGTGCGCGCCTTTGCTCGCATCTGCGGCAAAAAAGCCCTCGCGGATCGCCGTTACCACCTCGTCCTTCACCTCGCCTTTTACCTTTAGATAGTACTCTCGCTCGATGTCGCTGTTCATCAGCGCCGTAGCGATCGCGGGCGCATCGGTTAGCAGTAAAAGCCCCTCGCTTGCAAAATCCAAACGCCCTACGCTAACAAATCTACTAAACCCCTCCGGCAAGCTATCGTAAATCGTCCGCCTGCCGCGATCGTCCTTTTTAGTAACTAACTCGCCTTTGCGTTTGTTATAAACGATCATCGTAAATTCCGTCTTGGGCTTGATGAGACGCGAGCCGATGCGGATCTTCTCCTCGCCGCTAACCTCTATAAAATCGCTAACGACGCGACCGTTAACGCTAACCTTGCCCTGCTTGATCAGCTCATCTGCCTCACGGCGTGAGTAGCCGGTGTTATGGGAGATAAATTTATTTAGACGCATCTTTTGCATTATTTTAGCCCCAAGCTCGTTAGATCGTGAATATGCAAGATCCCCACGGGCACGCTATTTTCGACTACGGGCAGGACCTGGATTTTAAATTGCTCGATCAAATTTAGCGCATCTATGGCTAACATATTTTTATCGTCTAGCATTTTAGGATTTTTGGTGGCATATTTTAGCGCGGCGTCATTGATGTCAAAATCCTCTCGCATCAGTGCGCGGCGCAGATCGCCATCGCTTAGGATCGCCTCGAGCGTGCCCTTTTCGTTCACTAACAAAACAGTGCCGAGCTTTCCGTGCGTCATAACGTCGATAGCTTGTTTTAAGCTGGCGTTACGGTTTGCGACGGGCAAATTTTTACTTTGCATCACATCTTTTACTTTGACGAAAAGCCGCTTGCCGAGGCTGCCGCCTGGGTGAAAATTTGCAAAATCCTCCTTGCCGAATCTGCGCTGCCTCATCAAACAGATCGCTAACGCGTCGCCCAAACCGAGCGTTAGCGTCGTAGAAACCGTCGGCGCAGCACCTAGCGGGCAGGCCTCTTTGACGATGCTAAGGCTTATGAACTCATCGCAAACTTTGCCGAGCGAGCTATTTTTATCGCGCGCCATCGCGATGATCTTCACGCCGAAGCGTTTGAGGTGTGGCAGAATTCTAACCAACTCCTCGCTCTCGCCGCTAAAACTGATCGCAAGCACCATGTCGTCCTTGCCAATCATACCCAGATCGCCGTGCAGCGCCTCCGTAGGATGGACGAAAAACGACGGCGTGCCGGTACTGGCAAGCGTCGCGGCGATCTTAACGCCTATGTGGCCGCTCTTGCCCACGCCGGTGACGATTACCTTGCCTTTGCAAGCCAGGATCAAGTTTACGGCTCGCTCAATTTTGCCGCCGATAAGATCCGCATGCCGCAAAAGCTCCGCTCCTTCGAGCCTTAGCACCTCTCGTGCCGTATCTAAAATTTCACTCATTCAACCTTCTTTTTAAAATTTGCTTTCATTTTGCGCCTCTTTGCGTAGCGCTTAAATTTACGCTAGCTAAAATTTCACGCCTTTGAAATTTAAGCCGCAAAATTCTAATCTACAAAATCACGCGCCGCCCTACCCGATCGCCGCGGCCTTGCTAGATGCTCTTTAAATTTCGCTTTACGCCGAAATTTTACGCTCGCAATTTTACTCGCTGCTTTAAAATTTCGCGCTACAAGACCTGCTCATGCCGCTTTTAAATTCCAACGCTGCAAAGCCCGCTTACGTCGTAAAATTCGGTACTCTACGCCCGCAACATAAAATTTCATGCACCCACGACACCGCAAAGCAAGCCTTAAATCCATAAAATTTAGCCACACTTACATCAAATAGATCACCGGCACGATGGTCGGATATTTTTTGATCTTTCTAAAGATGTGCTTACGCACAGCCTGGCGGATCTTGCCCTCCAGCGCCCAGTGATCGAGTAAAAACTCATCTTTTAAATTTGCTAAAAACTGCTCGATAATGCCCTGCATCTCCTTGGTAAAGTGCGCCGTTTGATTATCGGCGACGAGCCCGTAGGTGATGACGCGCGTCTGGATGAGCCTCTTTTCGTTTTTGTCGATCTGCGCGATGATGACCGCGACGCCCGCATCGGCTAAATTTTGGCGGTGCTTGACGATCTCGTCGGAGATCTGTTTGTTGATCTGGTTGTCAATGAAGACCTTGCCCGTCTTGACGGTCTTGACGCGCTTTAGATATTTTTCGCAAACCTCCATCTGATCGCCGTCGTTCATCAGATAGATATTTTTCTCCTCGATGCCGCACTCCATCGCGGTCTCTTTGTGTTTTACGATGTGGTTGTATTCGCCGTGTACGGGTAGGAAAAATTTCGGCTTTATCAGGCGCAGCATGAGTTTTTGCTCCTCGATCGAGGCATGCCCGCTTACGTGTATCTCGCTGAAGTCCTGATACGCGACCTTTGCGCCGCTTTTTAGCAGGTAGTTAAGCACGGTCGAGACGCTGCTTTCGTTGCCGGGGATCGCTTTGGCGCTGATGATTACCTGATCGGTGGATTTGATTTTAATGTATTTGTGCTCGTCCGTCGCCATGCGGTACAGCGCGCTCATCGTCTCGCCCTGCGAGCCGGTAGTAACGATCAAAACCTCATTATCCGGGTATTTGGAGACCTGATCGGCATCGACGAAGATCTTTTTGTCTAAATTTACATATCCAAGCTCCATCGCGGTAAATAAATTTCGCTCCATGCTTCGCCCGATGACGCAAACCTTGCGGCCGTATTTTACGCCGCGCTCAATAGCCTGATAGACGCGGTGGATGTTTGAGCTGAAGGTGCTCATTATCACGCGCCCCTTACAGCTCGAAAATATCGTATCAAAGGTCTTGCCTACCGAGCTTTCGGACTTCGTGATCCCCTCTTTGTGCGAGTTTGTACTATCGCTCATCAAAAGTATGACGCCCTGATCGCCGTAATGCGCCAGACGGTTCAGATCGGTCGGATAGCCGTCGATCGGCGTGTGATCGATCTTAAAATCGCCCGTGTGGATGATGGTGCCTGCCTTCGTCGTGATCGCAAGCGCGCTTGCATCGATAATCGAGTGCGTTATATGGATAAACTCGACCTCAAAATCGCCGATTTGATAGAGCTGGCGCTTCTGCACGGGGCGGAAGTAGCTGCGCTCGGCTTTAAGGCCGTGCTCTTCAAATTTATTGCTTATCATCCCCAAAGGAAGCGGCGTAGCGTAAATCGGGAATTGAAATTCTTTGAAAAAATATGGCATCGCGCCGATATGATCCTCATGCGCGTGGGTGATGAGGATGCCTTTGATCTTATTTTTTATCTTGCGGACATAATCAAAATCGGGGATCAAAATATCCACTCCGAGCATGCTCTCCTCGGGAAAGCTCATGCCCACGTCAACTATGATCGCGCTCGTATTGGTCTCAAACACGGTCATATTCGCGCCGATCTCGCCTAGCCCGCCAAGCGGTGTGATACGTATCGTATCGTCGCTGCGATTAGCATTTTTAAGCGGATGTAGGCGCTCCTCGTGGATCAGCTTGTTTTGCGCGATCGCATCATCCATCGCCTTCTGCCACGGCTCGTTGCCCGTGAGGCTCTTTGGCATATTTGAGCGCTTTTTGTGCTTTTTCTTTTTCTGCGAGTCTGAAGAGTTCGTATCGTCTGAGGCGCTAGAATTTGCGCCTTTTGCGTTATTGCCGCCCGATTTTGCGGCGCTGTTTAAATTCGCGCCGCCCACGCCGTTTGAATGCGCAGCGTTTGAACCGCCATTTGACGAGCCGCTCGTAGAATTTGATCCGTTGCGAGAGCCGTTTTTTGAACCTTTTAAACGAGCGGAATTTTGTCCGTTTTTCGCGCCTTTATTTTTGCGGAAGCCGTTTTCGTGCTCGCTGCCGTATTCCGCGCCGCCCGATTTGGTGCTTTTATCAGCCCAAGTACCGTCTTCGTTAAGGCTACCGCCCACTATCGACTTTTTCAGATTTTCCTTGCGTTTTTTGTAGCGATTGCTTTTTTTGAGTCGTTCGACGCCGTTTTCATTTCTGTTTTCTTCCATCTTTTACCTTTAAATTTTTAAAAATTTCTAAAAAAAGGGTGGAATTTAACTCGTGCGCCCGAACCGTGGGCGGAATTTTCAAATTTAAAAAGATCTCTTCGGCTAAGCCTCTATCAAATTTTGCGCTTAAATTTTTAATAAGCGTCTTTCGCGGCGCGCTGAAAGATACGCGCAAAAAGCTTTTAAATTTCTCGTATTCATCGAGACTTTGGAAGCGGTCGCAACTTTTTGCGTCGAGACTCCCTGCGCTTTTCTCGACACCGGGTTTGAAATTTTTGCCTTTTACGAGCCTGATCACCGATGAGGTTACCTTTGGCGCAGGCTCGAAACTGCCCGGCTCAACGTCGAATAGAAGCTCGCAACCGCCCGCGAGATCGGCTAGGATCGAAAGAGCGCTAAAATCGCTCTGCCCGGCTCTAGCGCAGAATTTTAAAGCGACCTCCTTTTGGATCATCACCAAAAATCCGCTGCACAACTCATCGTCGATCGCCTGCAAAATCATCTTTGTAGCGACGTAGTAGGGCAAATTTGCGACCAAAAAATATTCGCCGCAGCCAAGACCCCGCTGCTGCCAAATCCGCAAAGCATCGCCCAAAACGAGCTCAAGCTCACCGCTAGCGATCTGCTGCGCAAATTTAGCGCTTAAAATTTGATATAAATCTTCATCTATCTCGAAACTTTTTAATCTGTAAAATTCCAAAAGCTTGCGAGTTAAATCACCTAAGCCAGCCCCGATTTCAACGACATTCTGTACGCTCTCGGGAATCGCTTGGATGATCTTGCTTAAAACGGCCTCGTCTTTTAAAAAATTTTGCCCGAACTCTTTTTTCGCCCTAATCATCGCGAGAGTCTAGCCAAATTTTACTTATAAAGTCATTATGTTAAGTAAAATTTGGCTAAAATCATAAAAAATTTTATTCTAAAGGGCTGCTTTGAATAGATTCGCAAAACGCATAATCCCGTGCCTAGACGTCAAAGACGGACGAGTGGTAAAGGGCGTAAATTTCGTAGGTCTCGTAGACGCGGGCGATCCAGTCGAGATAGCCAAGCGCTACAACGAGGAGGGCGCAGACGAGCTGTGCTTCCTCGATATCACGGCGTCGCACCTTGAGCGCGATACGATCGTGGATGTCGTAGAACGGGTCGCATGCGAGCTTTTTATCCCGCTGACCGTTGGCGGCGGTATCCGTACGATCGACGATATCTCACGCCTGCTAAACGTGGGCTGCGACAAAATCAGCCTCAACTCAGCCGCGATAAAAAATCCAAATTTGATAGACGAAGCGGCAAATAAATTCGGCTCGCAGTGCGTCGTGATTGCGATCGACGCAAAACGAAATTCTAGTGAAATTTCGCGCGGTAATTTATATGGCGCGGCGAGGAATTTAAACGGAAATTTACACGGCGACATGCGAAATCCAGACACAAATTTAGGCAGTGAGACTCGAAATTTTGGCAAAATTTTACGCGCTCCGCAGGATGAAATTTTAACTGGGAACGGCGAGCCTTGCGGCTATAGTGTGTTTATAAACGGCGGTAGGCTGGATACCGGCAGGGATGCGCTTGCTTGGGCGAAAGAGGCGCAGGAGCGCGGTGCGGGCGAAATTTTGCTCACGTCGATGGACTGCGACGGCGTTAAAAACGGCTTTGAGCTAAATTTGACGCGGATTTTTAGCGCGCTTGATATCCCTGTGATCGCAAGCGGCGGTGCGGGTAAAATGGAGCACTTCAAAGACGCATTTTTAGCGGGCGCGGACGCATGCCTGGCGGCATCGATTTTTCACTTCAGAGAAATCGAAATCAAGGCACTAAAAGCGTATTTGCGAGAACAAAATATTGAAGTGAGACTGTAAATTTAGTCAGGTTTATACCGTGGGGTTGAAACTTAGCTGTCAAAGCGACTAAACAATTAATTTTATTTCAGCCTTTATTATCTTGCAAGTTTTTTGCAAGCATCGTTTTTGCTTAGATAAAATTTCTTCGTTTTAGCTAAATTATAAGCTTTTTTTATGATACTTTTCCATCTTCTACCCGCCACCTGCACTACTATCATTATGGAAGATAAAGGTACAGCTCTCATAGATATTTACTCGATTTATTTTAATTTCATCCGATACTTTACGACGAAAAAATTTCAAAATTTAGCCTTAAATTTATCGTCATTTTGCTATGATTAGTGAAAAATAATGAAAGCGTGAATGCGTAAATGATAATCTCTGCCGGACGAAATGAAATTTTTGATTTTGCCCTGCCTATGGGCGTAGGGCTAATGGATATGAGTATAAATTTGACTAAATTTTTATGCGAAAATAGGCAAAGCTTGCCGAGTGAAATCATTTTCGTGGGTTCTGCAGGGCTATATAAAGAAGGTAAAATTCTAAAAATTTATGAAAGCAGATCGGCTGTAAACTGTGAGATATCGGCGCTTTATGAGCTTTCATACTCTCCGATTAGCTATGAAATTGCAGCTAGGAATTCTACCAATGTTTCATATGAAACAATAACTAATAGCTCAAATTTTATCACGACCGATAAAAAATCTGCGCTAAAATTCTTTGAGCGAGGTTATTTTTTAGAAAATATGGAATTTTTTGCGGTTCTTAAGGTAGCTCAAAAATTTCAAATTCCCGCTTACGGAATTTTTTGTGCGACGAATTTTTGCGATTCAAACGCTCACGCAGATTTTTTAAAAAATCACGCCGCTGCAAAAGAAAATTTAACTAAATATCTAAAAACTAAGGCATTAATTTGAAAAATATCTTTGATTTTACAATGAAAGAGCTTGAAAATTTCGTCGAACCAAAATTTAGAGCCAAGCAAATTTACGAATGGATTTACAAAAAGAATGTGGACGACTTCGCACAAATGCTAAATCTACCAAAAGAGATCCGTCAAAGTTTAGCTCAAAATTTTTATTTAGACCCGCTTAAATGCATCAGATCCGAAACAAGTAGCGATGGCAGTATCAAATATCTTTTCGCTCTCAAAGATGGCAAGACAATAGAAAGTGTCCTGCTACCGATGAAGGATGAGCTGCGAGATGAAAACGAAAAAGTTATAAGACATGCGCGCTACTCAATCTGCGTAAGTTCGCAAGTAGGTTGCAAAATTGGCTGCAGCTTCTGCTTGACAGCAAAAGGTGGCTTCGTACGGAATTTAACTCCAGGCGAAATCGTGGCTCAAATTTGGCTCATCAAAAAAATGAACGCGATCCCGTACGAGCGCCGCGTCAATGTTGTATATATGGGGATGGGCGAACCGCTTAATAACCTAGACAACGTTGCCAAAGCCGTGCGAATTTTAAAAGAAAACGACGGACTCGCCATAGCGCCACGTCGCCAAACGATAAGTACGAGCGGACTTTCTACGCAGATAAAAAAGCTTGGCGAAATGGATCTTGGCGTGCTACTCGCGATCTCGCTGCATGCAGTGAATGACGAACTGCGTGAAAAACTAATGCCGATAAATCGTGCCTACAATATTGCATCGATCATGCAGGCGGTGCGCGAGTTCCCAATCGATCTGCGAAAGCGCGTGATGTTTGAATATCTAATGATCGATGGGGTAAATGACCACTCAAGCGATGCCAAAACGCTAGTGAAGCTTCTGCATGGCATCCGCGCAAAAGTAAATCTGATCTATTTTAATCCGCACGAAGGCTCGAGCTTTGGCAGACCAAGCCCCGAAAATATGGTGAAATTCCAAGACTATCTATGCGCGCACGGTATTACCTGTACGATCCGCCAGAGCAAGGGGCTAGATATCAGTGCAGCGTGCGGACAGCTCAAGCAAAGAAATGAGCAAGGTAAAATTCCGACTCAAAGTGGCTCCAATATGGATAAAATTTTAAAAAGATAGAAAAAATTTGACGATTATTTTCAGATCATAAGGCAGATCGGCAAAAAATTTATAAAGGAGTAGGAATAAACGCGCAAAAAATAATGGAAGAGATCGGCGTTTTCTTAGATAGATAACTGCTTAAAAAATCCTAGATTACAAAGGCGGAAATTATTCGCTTTATCGAGGTAAAATGGGCGGAGGCGGACGATGAGAAATACCGCGTCTACGACTATACATCTACGCGGCGCGCATGGCAAATGAGTACGAATGGGCGGGCGACGCCTCAAATATGCTGCGCTAGCTAGGCGAGATGGACAAGCGCGCCAGAAGCAATGAAAATCCGCCCTACGTGAGCGATTATTACAAGGGCGAGTGCTGCTTGGAGTGCGGCGCGGAGCAGGAGGCGCTTAAATTTTTGCGCAAAAGCTACGAAGCGAATGAGGAGTATCTTTTCATCCGCAGCCCAAAGGTCGCGGAGTTTTTTAATGCGCATCTTGCAGAACCTAAAATTTCATCCAAATTTGAAGATGAGGAATACGAGGACTTTAGTTTCTCGCTGCGACTGGAGTATTCCGGCAAAGCTTTAGAGCAAGAGGGCGAGTTTCGCTGCGCGTTTTTAGATGAAGACGGCGAGGAGACGGACGAGCCGAGCCAGGCGCAATCGGACGCACTAGAGTTTCTAAAGCAAAATCAGGAAGAATTTTTAACGGACATCTTAGCTGAAATTTTAAAAAACTACCCAAAATGGCAGGAGATCTACGACTATCCGAGTGAGACGAAAAGCGATTTCATGCCGGGCATCAGCACGCCGTAGGAGCTTAGCGAACTATTGGAGCTGCAAAATATCTCTATCCTAGACAGTGCGAAAATCGGCTTTGAGTTTAGCTGCTCGTGGGACATGGAGCACGGCCTAGGCGTGATGGCGCGCAAAGGCAAGGTCATAAATATCGGTGAAGCGGAAGTAGCGTTTATGGCTATTTGAATAAAATAAACCAAATTTTAAAGCATAAAACAAATTTTTATAGTTACTTTTAGGCTACATTTTACGCATTTTTTTATCACTTTTACCATATGCAAATACAAGAAGCCGAAATAATAAAAATTAGATGTCATAGCTCAATCTTACGCAAATTTTTATCAATCAAATTTCATACCAATCTATAATTATGATTGCACAAATGAATAGATATAGAATTTTAGCGATACAACGAGGAATATAGCATTCTCTCTTTGCTGTTTATAAAATTTCTAGCATACCACAAATATATGCTGTCATTCAACTTCTATATTATATACTAAAACTTGCGATTATTCCAAAACAAATAACTAAAGCAATCCTCAGCTCTTACTTGTCCTCATATTTCAAGTTTTTATACTATAGATATCAAAGTCATTAATAATTACCGTCTAAAACTCATACCTCTACTTGGTGGTGTTATATTTATGGTATGTTCTTGTTTTTTACTATTTTCTAAATTAAGCATCCTCTTGCAATATTCTCCAAAAGAAGCAACTACTGTTTTGCTCCCCATGCTTGCTATTAATGCCGAGCTTTTTAAATTAACAGAGCTTCCCGCCCCACCCTTTTGCTTAAATAGGAAATTAGCGTATTCGTCAAATTCTTTTTTAAATATTCCATGTTCTTGATTGTATTTTTTAAAAGAATCAACACCAGATTTAAAATCTTTTATACTGCCATCCAGCTTATCTTGAAGCATCCAATATTTATGCGCTCTGAGCTCAAATTTACCGTAATTTTCGCTACCGAAA
>ERZ773055.273-NODE-273-length-34678-cov-13.538313_pt1 | contig 34678 bp, 34 predicted proteins | sample MGYA00580515_ERZ773055 | MGnify/ENA primary metagenome ERZ773055 (study PRJEB29015, sample SAMEA2737993) | human oral metagenome | biome: human oral; feature: human-associated habitat; material: dental | place: China | collected 2064 ...
GCCGCCTTCGAACGGCTCCTTGTAGAGCTCCAGGAGTTTCAGAGGATTCGCATTGTATTCCTTGCCGCCCGCTGGCAAAAGGCTCTCATTGAAAGGAGTCGGCAAAAAACCTTCCTCGTAGCACGCCGCCAACCATGAAAGGGCTACATGCAGTCCGCGCAGCGCGAGCAAGGCCTCCTCACGTGAGACGTCCATGCCGCGATAAGCGACGACATTGCCGAGATGCAGGATGTAATGCACAAGATAATTCATTCCAGCCGGACGGAGCTTTTTGAGCGTCGGTTCATGAATGAGGCGGGCGATCGCCTCGCGATACGGCAGTGCGAGTCCTGCATCGTGCGTGAACATCCAGTGCACCGCCAGCTTCACTGCACGCTCCGCCAAGATCGCACACTCCGGGTATGACGTGCCAAAGCGCCGCTCCGCCTCCATCGCCGTCTTCACGATCGCCTTGTAATCCTTTCGCACCATCAGGAAATCAAAATTTGATGCCATGTCCTCACCGTTCTTTCCCTAATCGAGCTGCTGCGCAATCATCTCCTGCGCCAGCCCCGGCTTCCCTTACGAGACTTACGAGAATCTCAATTCGCGCGAACGCCCTTTCCATCCCTGCGACGCCCGCTCATATATCTTATGCCGTCGGTCTTGCGCGACTGCGTGAGATCGACGATCTCGTCATGCTCCTTCTGCGGCTCTCGCCCAAGGCGGCAGAGGACGCGCGTGATGCGCACGCCTTCTGTTTCCTCGACGAAGAACTGTGCATCACCAAACGCTGCCTTCTGCCCAATACGAGGCGGGTTGTCGACATGCGCCGAGAGCCAGCCGCCCACGCTGTCGATCTCCTCCTCGTCAATCACGACCTCCAAGATGTCCTCAAGCTCCTCCAAGAGCATCTTGGCGTCGACGGAGTAAAGGCACGCGCCCTTCTTTTCCACCAGCGGGCGATCCGTATCGAACTCGTCCTGAATATCTCCCACGATTTCCTCGATGACATCCTCGATCGTGACCATGCCCGCCGTGCCGCCGTACTCATCGACGACAATGGCGAGCTGCGAGCGCTCCTGCTGCATCGTCTGCAAAAGGCGGCTGACGGCCATGGCCTCGGGCACGACGAGCGCATGGCGCGCGAGCTTCCGAAGATCGGGCGCTTCTTTCTTGTAAAGCGTTTGTAAAAAGTCCTTGATATGCAAAAAGCCGATGACGTTGTCCTTGCCCCCGTCGCAGATTGGATAGCGCGTGAGCCTCTCCTCCATCGCCGTCTCAATGCTCTCTTCCAAGGAGTCCTCAAGATCGAGGCAGACCATGTCCGTGCGCGGAATCATGATCTCGCGCACGGAGAGATCGGCGAAGTCAAAGACGTTGTCGACAAATTCCAATTCCGTCTTATCGATGAAGCCTTGGCGATGACTTTCCTCCATGAGGACGCGGATCTCCTCTTCCGTATGCGCCACATCCTCCTCCTTCGTCACGACGGAGAAGCCCATGCGTTCCTCCGCCCAGTTCGCGACGTGATTCAGCAGCCAGACGAAAGGATACATGATGCGCTGGAAGACGAGGAGCGGCAAGGCGACCGTGAGCGCGACACTCTCGACCTTGCGGATCGCGACATTCTTCGGAATCAGCTCGCCGCCCACGATGTGCAGCGAGGTGATGAGGAAGAACGCAATGGCGAAAGAGACGGTTTCAACCGCACTCTCGGGCACGCCGAACCACGAAAATGCCGGATGCAGCAAGGAAGCGACGACAGGCTCGCCGAGCCAGCCCAAGCCCAAGGAGACGATGGTGATGCCAAGCTGCGTGACAGAAAGCGCCACGTCAAGTCGATCGGCCAGCTTCTTCGCATACGATGCGCGGCGGTTGCCCTCGGCGATGAGTACGTCGAGCCGCGAACTGCGCATCTTGACGATGGAAAACTCCGCCGCAACGAAGAACGCATTGCCGAAGACGAGCAGAAAGACGACAAGAATTTTCAAAGACAATAAAAAAGGATCTTCCAAGAACTCTCCCCCATCAAAATGCACTGACATATCTTACTTTCGTTTATTCTACAACCGCTTTTGCTTTTCCTGCTCCCTTTTTGCCGTCCGAAGGGGAATTCATCATCTCTTGTGCAGACGGCAGCGGCGCATACTCAGCGAGGAACGCCGCCATCTCCTCCTCCGAAAGCGCAGGTGCACCAAAACTGCGGGCAGGGCGCACATCCTTCTGACCTGCGCGAGACGGTGCAGACCTCGCCGACGCTGCCCGTGGCGCACGCGAGTCGAGATCGGGCTTTCCCTCCTTGTCATCGCAGCTCATGCGGCAGCGTGGGTAGTTCGAACAGCCCCAGAAGTCGCCGTTTTTGCCGCTGCGCTTCACGAGGACGCCGTTTTTGCAGCGTGGGCACGGATGCTCGCCCCCGCGCTCGATCTTCGCGTCGAGCGCCTTCGCCACAAGGCGGCGCGTGAAAGCGACCTGCGCCGACAGAAACTCTTCGAGCGTGCCCTCGCCGTCTGCCATCGAGTGCAGCTTGTCCTCCCAAAGCGCCGTGGCGTCGGGATAGACGAGATCGTCGGGCAGGGCATCGACGAGGAGGTAAGCCGTATCAGTCGGATAGAGCAGCTTCTTCTTGCCCTTCGCTGAAAGGAAGCGACGCTTGATGAGGTCATCGATGATCGCCGCACGCGTCGCCTCCGTGCCGATGCCGTAGATGTCCTTGAGGCGTTTCTTCGCCTCGGGGTCAAGCACGTACTTGTGGATCTCCTTCATGCCCTGCAGAAGCGTCGCCGGCGTGAAGCGCGGCGGCGGCTTCGTCGCACGCTTCTTGAGCGCGCCGCCTGCGTACGCGACCACGTCGCCCTTCTTCAAGGGCGGCAGGACGCCGCCGTCTTCTTCGCCGTCTACATCGTCCGCATCAGCTTCTTCGCCCGCGCCCTTCTTCGCCGTGCGGTAAATGGCACGCCAGCCCGCCTGAATCTCGCGCCGCCCATTCACAGCGAATACCTCGCCGTGATAGTCGAGAGCCGCACGCGTCTTTTCGTAGACATGCTCGGGATAGAACTGCGCGATGAACGCCTGCGCGATCAGGCGGTAGATGTTCTGTTCCGTCTCCGTGAGCGTCCCGAGCCGCGCACGCACGCGCGTCGGAATGATCGCATGGTGCGCCGTCACCTTCTTGTCGTTCCATGCGCGGCTCTTGATCTTCGCGTCCGCGCCGCCCGCCCAATGCGACAGAGCCGCATCGTCGCCGTCCCTGAGATGCGCGAGGATCGCGGACGCATCCTTTCGCTGGTTCAGCGGCAGATATTCCGAGTCCGAGCGCGGGTATGTCGTGAGCTTCTTCTCGTAGAGCTTCTGCGCCGTATCGAGCACGAGCTGCGGCTCGTAGCCGTACTTCCTACCCGCGAGCACCTGAAGCGACGACAGCGAAAATGGCAGCCTCTGCCCCTCCGTTTTCTTCGCGCGGCTCACTTCCGTCACGCGCCCGTCTGCAGGCGGCTCAGCGAAACCCGCAAGGCGCGTCTTCGCCGCTGCCTCGTCGACGAGCCTTCCCTCGCGGTCAAGCCCCGACTCCTCCTCGCGCGGCTTCCAGACGGCTGTGAAATCCCCGTCTGCATGGCGGAACTTCGCGCGAATCTCGAAGTAATCAACGGGCTTGAAGCCCTCGATCTCGCGCTCGCGGCGCACGACGAGCGCCAAGGTCGGCGTCTTGACCCTGCCCACGGGCAGAACGAGTTTCTTGTGCCCTGCACGGCGTGCCGCGAGCGTATAGGCGCGCGAAAGGTTCATGCCGATGAGCCAATCGGCGCGGGCACGCGCCAGCGCCGACTGCTTGAGCGCGTAGAAGTCGCTGTTCTCGCGAAGATCCGCATTCGCCTCGCGGATGCTCTTCTCGTCGAGCGCGTTCAGAAGGATGCGCTTGACGGGCTTTTCGTTGCCGACGAAGTCGAGCACCTCGTCGATCAGAAGCTGCCCCTCGCGGTCGGGGTCGCCCGCATGGACGATCTCATCGGCACGCGCGATGAGATCCTTGACGATGCGGAACTGCCGCGCTGCCGACGAAGCGACGACAAGCTGCCACTCGGCAGGCACGATGGGCAGATCCTCCGTGCGCCAGAACTTGTACTTCTCGCTGTACTCCTCCGGCTCCTTCTGACGCAGAATATGACCGAAGCCCCACGTCACCGCGCCTTCCGCCGTTTCCAGCCAGCCGTCGTGCGAGCGTACAGGGCCTTCGAGGCACTTGGCAATCTCGCGCCCCATGCTTGGTTTCTCCGCAATGTAGAGCCGCAAGGCTTCTCCTCCTTTCCTCGCGCAGCGATGATTTATAAAAGTCCAAGAAGCCAAGCCGAAGGCGCAGGCTGATTGGGTAACTTTCCTTAAGGGCGGTGCACTTTTGTCCACAAAGCGGACATTCATGCGTGTATCTTCTCATGCAAATCAAATATTTTCTTTTATTATACCACAAATCGCCTTCATTGACAGCCCTGCGCAGCATTGTTATAATGGCGAAAGAATCAGCGCCGCCGCACAGGCGGCTTTTCACTCCATCAGAAACATTTTGGGAGGCATCCTTATGACAGAAAAAGTTTTCCCCGTAAGCCATGAGAGGCTTGAGGAAATCATCGAACAATATCCGACGCCCTTTCACATCTACGACGAAAAGGCCATTCGCGAGAACTTCCGCCGTTTCAAGCGAGCCTTCTCGTGGGCGCCGCACTTCACCGAGCACTTCGCTGTCAAGGCTGCACCGAACCCACGTCTCTTGCAGATCCTGCACGAAGAAGGTGCAGGCACAGACTGCAGCTCCATCGCCGAACTCTTCCTCTCCGAGGCCGCCGGCGTCAAGGGCGAAGAGATCATGCTGACCTCGAACGACACGCCCGCCGAGGAATTCCAGAAAGCGCGCGAACTCGGCGCCATCATCAACCTCGACGACATCAGCCACATCGACTATCTCGAAAAGTGCGCGGGCTTCCCCGACTGCCTCTCCTTCCGCTACAACCCCGGCCCGCTCATCGAAGGCAACGACATCATCGGCAAGCCGACCGAGGCGAAATACGGGCTCACGCACCACCAGATCTTCGACGCTTACAAGATCGCGCACGAAAAGGGTGTCAAGCGCTTCGGCCTGCACACCATGGTCATATCGAGCGAGCTTAGAAATGAAGCTTTTCTCTTCACGGCGGAGCTCATGTTCAACCTCGCCGTAGAAATCAAGAAGCGCCTCGGCATCTCGCTCGAATTTGTCAACCTCGGCGGCGGCTTCGGTATTCCCTATCGCCCCGAAGAAGAAGCCATCGACGTCGAGCGCGTCGGAAGCGGCATCGAGGCGCTCTATAAGAAGATCATCGAGCCTGCAGGTCTCGCTGGACTCGCCATCAAGACCGAATCGGGGCGCTACATCACGGGACCCTACGGCTGGCTCGTCACGACGGCGCTGCATGAAAAGAAGACGTACAAGGACTACATCGGACTCGACGCCTGCATGGCGAACCTCATGCGCCCTGCCATCTACGGCGCTTATCACCATATCACCGTCGTCGGCAAGGAAGACGCCTTCTGCGATCACATCTACGACGTCACAGGATCGCTCTGCGAGAACAACGATAAATTCGCCATCGACCGCAAACTGCCCAAGATCGACATCGGCGACCGCATCGTCATCCACGACACCGGCGCCCACGGCCACGCCATGGGCTTCAACTACAACGGCAAGCTCAGAAGCGCGGAACTGCTCTTAAGAGAAGACGGCAGCGTCGAACTCATCCGCCGCGCCGAAACCTTGGGCGACTACTTCGCCACCCTTGACATCCCCGGCGGTTTGATGAAGTAGAGTATCACAACAGGGCTATGCGAAGATGTCAAAGATCATCGCATAGCTCATATCTTTTTCAGCTTTCTCTAAGGCGTGAGTATATTACAAAATGTTTACCTGCAGATCCTTTCTCATCAGACCCAAGGTGCGCATATCCGATTTGAACCATATCGATCCAGCATGGTTTGTCGATGTAACGAACGCCGAGGAGCTTAAAAAGATTGCCAGGCATGTGGACAAAAAATATATAGACGGCGCTATTCTGCTAAGCTATTTTGATAAAGAAATATTAACCTTCCGTGAATGGGACTCCCTTAATTATCTCTGGGTTTACCTCGCCGTCGCCATCGATAAACTGCTGCAAGATGGAATAGCCTCCATGTCCTTTCCAGATACTCCAATGGAGATGGACTTTGAAGAATATGACAGAGGTTTTATAAAATTGCATACAAAGTGGAACAATAAGCGCTTTTTTGTCCCAGAAAAGGAACTGCTGCTCACCTTTCTTCAGGGAGCTGTCAATTTTTTTGACGCCATCAATAAGCCGTTGGATCTGCACAGTACATATGCATTAGAACGGCAGTACTTTGACGATCTATTGCAGCGAGTCTACGGCAAGTTCTTGTGAAAGAATGCGTCTTTGCACTCGCTGCACTTTCCGTTCGTATTCTATAAATTCTATAGATCTTAAATTTTCATTACAAGAAAAGAGGATTCCATGTTTATTCCAAAATCCCGTATGCGCATCCTCATCTGCGCTCTGCTTCTCTTAACGGAAGGCTATACAGCACCGACACAGGCAGCAGAACATGCCGAGTCGGGCAATCAGACTCCGCCTCCGACAATCATGAAAATGCCAAAGGATTTATCCACGCTTTCCGAAGGGGAGACCATCACCTCGGAGTCGATGCTCGAACTAGAGCCCATTGCTCTGCGCACCCACGACGAGCAACTCATCATGGAACTGCCGCCTCTTGGCGAGCCATTCGCGGTCTACGAACTTGCCACCGGAGTCACTACATTCATCAACGCGAATTTTTTGAATGCAGGCGTACAATTGCCGATGTCCGTTCTCATCCTTCGCATCCCGCCCGACGCCAAGACCAACGTTCCTGTCGAACAAGGACTGCAAGCGACAGTCGATGGTTTTATCCATTCGTATCAGAAAAACTCTCGTATAAAGAACCTGAAGATCCTTGTCAACGAACCAACGATACAGGACGGACATCCTGCTCGACACCTCACCATGCGAGCTAATATCGAAGAAGCCGACACTGTTTTTGATGTCTTGGTCATCTCTTCGGAAAAAGGAACTTGGTTCATTCAGATAAACTACGACCCGAATGACAAGAACATCGACAACCATGAACATTATCTTCTCGATTCCGTACTACTCCGCGAGGATTCTGAAAAATAATCACAGTAAACTACACGCACAAACATCCACGTGTGGACATTGTGCGTCCTCCTTACAGAAACCTAGCCAATTGATCTGCGTCCTTCGGTCTTGACCTCTTGGACTTTCATTGTAAAGCGTCACGCGCATCACCTCCTCTCCTGGAGGAGAACCAACTATCGCCAGTCACTGGGGCGATGATCGCATGTGACGCCATGTAGCGCATAGAAGAAGGGCACCGTCAGCCGACGGCGCCCTTCTTCTATGCGCTACATCATTCACAATATATTCACTTCTCACAAAAGCTTCGCCCGAAGCTCCTCTGCCGAAAGCGGCGAGAGGTAGGCGGGGGCGATGTCGAGGACGGTCTTGCAGCCCGATGCGCCTTCCTTTGCGAGGCGGTATGCCGCCCTTGCATACGCGAGGAGGACGCTCGTCGTGAACTCGGGGTTCGAGTCGAGCTTCAGGCTGTACTCGATCGCGTGCTTGTGCTCGCCATGAAGCCCCGTCACGCCCGTGCGGATGACGAAGCCGCCGTGCGCGAGGCCGCTGTGGCTTGCCTTCAGCTCCTCTTCCGTGATGAAGTGCACGGTCGTATCGTAGTCGGCGAAGTAGTTCGGCATCTCCTTGATTTCCTTCTCGACCTTCGCTGCGTCCGCGCCCTCTTCGAGGACGACGAAGCATTCGCGCGTATGCTTCTCGCGCGTCGTAAGCTCGGGATTGTCGCCGCGGCGCACGGCGGCGAGCGCCTTGACGACGGGGATGGTGTACTGCTTCGCATCCTTCACGCCTGCGATGCGGCGGATGGCGTCGGAGTGCCCCTGGCTGACGCCGCGCCCCCAGAAGGTGTAGTCCTTGCCGTTCGGCAGGACGGCATTCGCATAGACGCGCGCGAGCGAGAAAAGCCCGGGGTCCCAGCCGACGGAAATGACGGCGACATGATTCGTCGCCTTTGCCGCCTGATCTACGGCAGCAAAGTGCGCAGGAATCTTCGCGTGCGTATCGAAACTGTCGACGACGTGGAAGAACTTCGCATACTGCGGCGTCTGTTCGGGCAGATCCGTCGCGCTGCCCCCGCAGAGGATCAGCACGTCGACTTTGTCCTTCCATGCCTCGATGTCCTCGACGCGAACGACGGGCACACCCTCCGTCTGGATCTTCACATCTTTCGGATCGCGCCGCGTAAAGACGGCGACAAGCTCCATATCACTGTTTTCGCGCACGGCGCACTCCACACCGCGCCCGAGGTTTCCGTAGCCGAGAATGGCAATTTTCATATTTCTCTCTTCCTCCCAAATCAGGCGAGAACGCGTGCGAGGCGCACGATCTCGGGATCGAGCGTCTTGCGGTTCGTCACGGCGTCGTGCAGATTGATACTCACGACCTTGCCCATGTCAAAGCCGAAGACGATGTCGCTCGCGCCCGACATCAGGGCGAGAGCTGCACGCTCGCCGAGAAGCGACGCCTTCATGCGATCCTCTACCGTCGGCGCGCCGCCGCGCTGGATGTAGCCCAAGACGGATACGCGCGTGTCGATCTTCGTCGTCTCGCCGATGAACTTGCCCATCTCGACGGCAGAGCCTGCACCCTGCGCCACGACGATGATGCTGTACTTCTTTCCAGCCTCATAAGCGTCCATGATTTCCGTGCAGATCTCATCGAGATCGTACTTGACCTCGGGCACGAGGACGTATTCAGCGCCGCCCGCGACGCCCGCCATCATCGCGAGCCAGCCCGACTTCTTGCCCATGACCTCGATGAGGATGATGCGCCGATGCGCCGACGCCGTGTCGCGCAGCTTGTTGATGGCCTCCAGAACCGTGTTCGCCGCCGTGTCGGCGCCGATCGTGTAGTCCGTGCCCCAGACGTCGTTTTCAATCGTCGCCGGCAGACCGACGATCGGCATGCCATGACGCGAGAGATGCGCCGCGCCCGTGAGGCTGCCGTCGCCGCCGATGACGACAAGGCCTTCGATGCCATGCTCTTTGAGCTTTTCCATCGCCGCTTTGCGCCCCTCCTCCGTATGGAAGCGCTTGGAACGCCCCGTGCCGAGGAACGTGCCGCCGCGCTGAATGAGGTCGCTGACGCTGCGCGTCGAAAGCTCCTTGATGTCGCCGTCCAAAAGCCCCGTATAGCCGCCGTAGACGCCGAAAATCCTTACGCCCTCGGAAATCGCCGTGCGCACGACGGCGCGCGCCGCCGCATTCATGCCCGGGCTGTCACCGCCCGAAGTCACAACACCAATCGTACTGATCATGTATCTCTCTCCTATCCTATTGCCTTTTTTCAGCTGTTGACTGCGCTCGCGTGGAAGAGCCGTATGCCCTTCTGACCCACGCCCGCCGCCTTCTCCATCAGCGTACGGATGTCCGTCCCCTCGTCCATCGCCTGCGTGTTCGCCATGTCAACGAGCATCGGCATGCTCACGCCCGTGACGATGCCGTACTGCTCGTTATTGATGACGATGCGGCAGGCGGCATTGTACGGCGTACCGCCGAAGATGTCGACGAGGAAGAGCACGCCGCCCGACGTATCGAGCTTTTCCAGGGCGGCTTCGTACTTCGCCGTGATGTCGGCCGGCCCTTCGCCCGGCAGGAACGTGACCGCCGCCGTGTTCTGCACCTCGCCGAAGATCATCTCGACGGAAGAGAGCAGCTCTTCGGCCAGCCGGCCGTGCGTGCCAACGATGATTGCAAACATATCCATACCCCCCAGCTGAGCTTTTGCCCAAGCATCAAATCCAGTGCTTATCATTCTTATTATAGCAAATTTTTTCCTATATGTCCTGTAAAAAAGCCGCCTGCCCAACTTTAGGAATCATCTCTCCGCTTCAATCGTCCATTGGCTCCCGTGTCAACTTCTGAAACAAGATGCGAAGATAATTTCGCTTGCCGTATAACACGCGGTCGACATAGACATCCTGCTCAAATATACGATAGAACACTATATAATTGCCGCAAACAAGAAAACGATACTCGCTTTCTACATCGATCACGGAAGAAAGTGCTGCGCTGAGCTGCGGGAAATCCCCCAGCTGATCCACGCGATCCAATATGCGATTTATCGTATTTTGTGCCGCTCGGGGATTGCACAATTCAGAAGAGATATAGTCCCAAATTTCATCCAGATCACCTTCGGCTTTCGGAGAATATTGGATATTATGCTTCATTTATTTTCCTCTGAAAATGCGCCCTCACATCTGCAGACGCACGCCAGCCTCTTTCATCTCCAGATATTTTCCCCTGAGAAAGTTCTTTCATGAGCCTCAATGCCGCCTTCGTTTTTTCATAATCCTCCAAATCAACAATCGCATATCGACCGCGCCCATTCTTTGTAAGAAAAACTGGCGAACCGACAGCTACGTCACGAAGCACCTCGCCGTAATTTCTTAAATCAGAAATCGGTTTGATATTAGGCATAGCCGCCCCCTCCCTTCTTCTATCTTTAGCATACCTTCTTTTGTTGTAAAATTCAACCGTAAATTCGACAGCAAAAAGCCGCCTGTCGCATCTTCTGCGACGGCGGCTTTTCTTTCCAATATTTGCGGTGGATTTCACGCTACGCTTCCAAGACCTCGTCCATCGCCTGTTTCATGCGGCAGATCGCGGTGTCAAGTTCTTCCTTCTCGATGTTGAGCGGCGGGTTGAAGTAGAGTACGTCGCCTAGAGGGCGCAGCAGGAGGCCGCTGCGAAGAGCCGCCCGGTAGATGGCATAGCCGAGGCGGCGGCTCGCGTCGAACGGGCGCTTCTCCCGCTTGTCCTCGACAAGCTCTGCGGCATGGATCAGGCCGATATGACGGATCTCGCCGACATTTCGGTGCGCACCGAAGACTTCCTCCATGCGTGCGGTCAGCCAAAGAGCTGTCTCTTCCGCTTTCTCCAGGACGTTTTCCTCGTCGAGGATGTCGAGCACGGCGAGCGCCGCCGCGCAGCCAAGCGGATTGCCCGCGTAGGTGTGGCTGTGCATGAACGCCTTCCCTTCGCTCCAGTCCGCGTAGAAGGCGTCGTAGATCTTCTCTTTGACGACGGTGATGGACATCGGCATGTAGCCGCCCGTCAAGCCCTTGGAAAGGCACATGATGTCGGGCGTGATACCCGCACGCTCCGTCGCGAATAGCCTGCCTGTCCGGCCGAAGCCCGTCGCGATCTCATCGGCAATGAGGAGCACGTCATGCTCGTCGCAGAGCGCACGCAGTTTCTTGAGGTAAAGCTCAGGATAGATTCGCATGCCCGCGCTGCCCTGCAGAAGCGGCTCGACGATCATCGCCGCACACTCTTCGGCGTGCTCGGAAAACGCCTTTGCCGCATAGGAAAAACACTCGCACGCACACGTCTCGCGCGTCTTTTGAAAAGGACATCGGTAGCAATCGGGCGCTTCGACGTGGATGTTGTCCATCATCATGGGCTTGTACATCTCGGCGAAAAGATCCATCGAGCCGACGGAGAGCGCACCGATCGTCTCGCCGTGATAGCCCTCAGAAAGGCATAGGAAGCGCGTCTTCTTCGTGCGTCCCGTCTGCTGGCAGTATTGAAACGCCATCTTGAGCGCCGCTTCGACGGCGGACGAGCCGTTGTCGTTGAAATGAAACTTCGTGAGACCTGCCGGCACGAGCGCAGCGAGACGCTCCGCCAGCTCGATGGCGGGACGGTGCGAGAAGTTCGCAAAGATGACGTGCTCCAGGCGGTCGAGCTGCGCCTTGATGCGCGCATTGATCTTCTCGTTCGCGTGCCCCAAGAGGTTCGCCCACCATGAGCTGACGATGTCGAGATAAGCTTTGCCGTGCACATCGTAGAGCCATGCGCCCTTCGCATGGTCGATGACCATGGGAGCAAGCTCCTCGTAGTCCTTCATCTGGGCGCACGGATGCCAGATATGGCGAAGGTCGCGTTCTTCAATCGTTGGCATGAAATCCTCTCCCTCTATGCTTTCGGATGTTCAGTCGTACAGCGCGGCGAGCGCCGCCGCCGCGAGAGGCAATTCCTCTGCCCCCTTCGCGACGCACGCGACGACGGGCGCACCTGTCATCTCCTCGACCATCTTCTTATTGTCCTCCTGCATGACGTCTCCCGCCTGCCAGTTGTTGAAGATGAATCCCTTCAGGGGAATGGCCCGCATCTTCAAGTGCTCGGCGGTCAGGACAGCGGCGTTGATCGTGCCGAGTCCCGCATCGGCAACGACGAGAGCTGAAAGGCCGAGGCGCACGGCGAGGTCGTCGAGCACGACGTGTTCATGCTCGTCCCAGCGCAAAGGGCAGATGATGCCGCCGCTGCCCTCGACCGTCAGATAGTCGAAGCGCTCCTTCGCCGCGCGAAAATCACGCTCGACCTTGCCGAAGTCGATCGGACGATTTTCGATTCTCGCGGCGAGATGCGGCGATACGGCATCCCGATAGATATAAGAAACGATTGCCTCGTCTTCTGCCAGAGCCGCCGTGCGTGCGACATGAAGCGCATCGCCGGGCAGGAGCGAGCCGTCCGCGCTCGTCTCAGCGCCCGACAGCGCCGCCTTGTAGTAGCCCGCGCGAAGTCCCGCCTCCTTCAGGCGCTTGACGATGAGTCCCGTCACATACGTTTTGCCGATGTCCGTGCCCGTTCCCGTGATGAACAATGCTTTTCCCATGAAAGATTTCTCCTTTGCAAAGACAGCATCGAGCGATGCATCTCAGAGCCAAAGTCCCGCCTTGCGGCAGCGAATGCCGATGAAAGCGGCGGCGATGCACAACAAAAAGTCCGGCACGACCTGCAGGATGCCGCAGTACCAGAGCGCGAGCCACAGCGTGATGGGCGCGTCGACGATGTAGTTTGAAGCGATATAGAAATAGGAAATGCCGAACAAATAGACGATCGCCATTCCCGCGAGGCACGCGCCAAGCACGCGCCCGAAGGTCGGCTCGCCGCCGCGCACGAGTGCCCCCGTGAGATACGCCTGACAGATGAAGCCGACAAGATAGCCGAACGTCGGCTGCAGAACGTAGCTCGGGCCGCCGCCCGAAGCGAATACCGGGATGCCAACGAGTCCCATGAGCACATAGACGCCGACCGCCACAGCCCCGAGCCGCGCCCCAAGCAGAACGCCCGCCAAGAGCGTGAAGAGGAACTGCAGCGTGTAGACATCCGTGCCGACGGGGATGCGGATGAAGGCGCCGACGGCGACGAGCGCGATGAAGAGCGCACAGAGAACGATTTCTCTCACTTTCATGAAATTTGACTCCTCCCTTTGGGAAGCGCTGAATCCGTCAGCGCTTCTTCGTATCTATCGTTCCATAAATCTTTCTTATCATACGCCCTTACATAATTATTGTCAACTTAACATTTTTAAAAAGTTTACCTTGATGTGCTGGCATAAAGAAAATTTAGGGCTTGAAAAACTTTTTCCTTTCGGGTAAAATTGGAAAAAATACGATAAACCAATAGCAACGGAGGCGAGAATATGTTTCTTGTAGAACGCCATGATGCCATCCTTGACATCCTTGCACGCGACGGCAAGGTGCGCGTCAAGGACCTCAGTGACCGTTTTCATGTGACGGAGGACTGCATACGCAAGGATCTCGGTGCACTCGAAAAACAGGGGCGGCTCAAGCGCACTTACGGCGGCGCCGTCATCCGGCGCGAGAATCCCCACACCATCGAGGTCAGCAAGCACCGCAACATCGACGTCGAGGCCAAGCGCCGCATCGCGCGCGCCGCCATGCACCTCATCCATGAGCATGACATGGTCTTTCTCGACATCTCGACGAGCAACCTCGCGATCGCCGAGCTTCTCGTGCACGATGAGCGCGAATTGACCGTCGTCACGAACATGATCGACATCCTCTCCATCCTCGCCCAGAATCCGAAGATCCGCGTCGTCTTCGTCGGCGGCGTCATCAACAAGAGCCGCGACGGCTTCTGGGGCGGCATGACGCTCGACCTCATCTCGCGCCTGAAGCCCGACATCGCCTTCGTCGGCGCCGTCGGTGTCGACGTCAAAGAAAACAGCGTATCGACCTACGACATCGAGGACGGCATCAACAAGGCGGCGATCATCCGCGTCTCCAAGCGCGCCTACGTCGTCGCCGAAGCGAGAAAGCTCAGCTCGGACGGCAACTACAACTATGTGACGCTCGACACGCTCTCGGGGCTCATCACCGACTCGCGCCCCGCCGCCGATATATGCCAGGCGGCAGAAGACTACGGCGTGGACATCATCCTGCCGCAAATCGACTGAAAAAGGAAGGACTCCCTGCTCCATGCAAAACACATCTTTGCGCCTGCCTTCCTGGCAGGCGTTCTCTTCCGTTGCCGCAAAAGGACTCAAGGTGTTTCTTTTCTACCTTGCAGTCCTTTCTTTCTGCCGCGCCTTCTTCATCTTCTGGATGCACGACTACATGGCGGCGGCGACGGGCAGCGCGGACATCGCGCTCGCACTCTGGCGCGGCATGCGCCTGAGCTTTCAGACAGCGGGTGTGCTTGCGCTCTTCTCCCTCGTGCCCGCCGCGCTCGCACGTCTTCTTCACGCACCGCTTGAAAACCTCGCATGGCGCGTGACGAGCGCCCTTTCCCTCACGGTGCTCTCCATCCTCTACGCCGCGAGCTTCCCCTACTACCACCAATATCACACGGGCTTTCATCAACTCATCTTCAACACGGTGAACGAGGACGTCTATGCGCTTTTCATATCGCTCGTGCAGGAATTCTACCTGCCAGTGCGGCTCGCGGGTGCACTCCTGCTCGCCTTCCTTCTCTATCGTGCGCTGTGCCTTCTGCTCGCGTGCGATTTTTCCGCTCTCGCCGAGCGACTGCTTCCCTGGCGGTCTCTTCGCCGCGCCCTCTTCCTCCTGATTCTCGCACTCGTCGCCCTATTGAGCGCCTTCGGCGGCAGCCTGCGCTGGCAGGACACCGTCAACTGGGAAAATGCCGGCGTCACGAACGACGCCTTTCTGAATGAAGCCATCCTCGACAATTTCCAGGCGCTCTATCGCGCCTATGTGCTGAACAGCCGCTTCCTCGCGTGCAACGGTCTCGACTTCACCGTCGAGGAGATCGAGCGCCTCGCCGCGCTCCACGCAGGCCGTCCTGCCGATACGCGCGACCTCGACGTCTACCTCACGCGTGAAGCCGAAGGTGCGCAGATCGAAAAGCCGCGCCACATCTTCCTTATCATCTCCGAAAGCTACGCTAACTGGCCGCTCTTGGAAAAGTATGCGAGCCTGCACATCGCCGACCCCACGAAAGAACTGCTGGGCGCAGCTGATACCGTTTACTGTGATACCTTTCTGCCGAACGGTTCGAGCACGGTGTCCGCCGTCACGGGCGTCGTCACGGGATTCGCCGACGCCAACCTCTACCTCACGACGATGCCCGAATCTTTCGCTGCGCCCTATCCGACCGCCATCGCGCCCACATTCGCCCGCCTTGGCTACCATACGGATTTCTGGTATGCAGGCCCTGCGACATGGGAGCGCATCGAGCCGTTCTGCCGCGCGCAGGGATTCGAGCAATTCTACAGCCGCGGCGACTTCTCCTCCGACGAGGGAAGCGTCTGGGGCGTCGACGATGAAGTCCTCTACGGGGAAGTTCTCTCGCGCATCGATCCCGAACAGCCCGGACTTCATGTGCTCCTCAACGTCTCGAACCATTCTCCGTACACGGTCGATCTAGCCGCCAAGGGCTTTCCCGCAGAAGATGTGCGTGCCGCGCTCCCCAAGGAGGCGCAGGGAGATGACGCCCTCCTCAAGGAACTCGGTCACTACTGGTACGCGACGCAGGAACTCGCCGCCTTCATCCGTGCAGCGAAGGAAAAATTCCCCGAAGCGCTCTTTGTCATCGTCGGTGACCATGCCGACCGCTACAACATCGAGAAGACGCCGTCGCTCTACGAGCGCTATGCCATCCCCTTCATCCTCACGGGACACGGCGTACGAAAGGATCTGCTCGACCCAGAAGCTGCGGGCAGTCAGATCGACATCGCGCCGACGCTCATCGAGCTGATCGCGCCTCGGGGCTTTCGCTACGAAGCCGTAGGAAGAAGCCTCACGCGCGGCAACCGGCAGGGCGTCAACTACGGCTTTTGGATCACGCACAGCGCCATCGGCAGGACAGATACCGTTCCACTCGTCGCCGAACCGATCAAAGACCGCCCGGCCGCTCTCGACGAAGAGGCGATGCAAGACTACATCAATGCCGTACGCGCCCTTTCATGGTGGCGGCCGAAGTATGGCCCCATGCTCGACGAGGCGAAACTTGAAGGTCGCGAATGATGACGGCCGCACACGAAAGGGAAGGCGACACTGACGCGCCAAAAAGCCGTGCAGCAAAGAGCCGCACGGCAAAAATCATAGAGAACACTCTCGCACTGCTCGCCGCCTGCCACCTCTGTCCGCGCGGCTGCGGCGCGAACCGCCTGCAGGGTGCACACGGCTTCTGCGGCGCGGGCAGATACGCGCGCGTCGGCCTCGTATCGCTTCATGCATGGGAAGAGCCTTGCCTCGCTGGCGAAAAAGGCGCGGGAACGGTATTTTTCTCGGGCTGCAACATGCGCTGCGCCTTCTGCCAGAACTACGAGATCAGCCGCGAAAATTTCGGCATCGCCGTCACGGAGGAACGCCTTGCCGACATCTTCCTGGAGCAGGAAGAGCGCGGCGCGGCGACGCTCGACCTCGTGACGCCGACGCACTTCGCACCCCAGATCGCCGCCGCGCTTCACCTCGCCAAGGCGCAGGGGCTTTCCATACCCGTCGTTTACAACTCCTCCGCTTACGAGACCGTTGATACCATTAAAAGCCTGGCGGGACTCGTCGATATCTTCCTGCCCGACCTCAAATACATGGCGGAAGAGGCATCTCTTCGCTACAGCGCCGCCCCCGACTACTTCAAGACGGCAAGCGCCGCCATACGATGTATGCGCGAGATCGCGGGCCGTCCCGTCTTCGATGATACCAATCGTATGCAGCGCGGCGTCCTCGTGCGCCACCTCGTTCTGCCGGGACGGCGCAAGGAAAGCATGAAGATCCTCGACTGGCTCTGGCAGAACTTCTCTGATACCATTTACATCAGCCTCATGAACCAATACACGCCTATAGGCGACCTCTCAAAAGTCCCCGAACTCAACCGCCGCCTCACGACCTTCGAATACGAAAGCGTCGTCGACCACGCACGTCGTCTCGGCATCGAAAACTGCTACATCCAGCAAGGCGGCACCGTCTCCGCCTCTTTCGTGCCGCACTTCGATGGACGAGGGGTGGAAAAATACTGAACTACACGCACAAACGTCCACTTTGTGGACATTGTGCGCCGCCCTTACATGAAAGAACCAATCGGTCTGCGCCCTTCGGGCTTGACTTCTTGGACTTTCATAGTAAAAAAGAAGCCATGGAGGCTCACATTTGTGCCGCCATGGCTTCTTTTGGAAATCGCGCAATCGTTCTCAAATACGACACCGCCGTAGCATCGAGCTGCCTGCGTCCCTGCTCCCAATTCTGCAAGGTTGCCAAAGGAATCCCGAAGGCTCGCGAGAACTCTTGTTGTGACATCGCCAGACGCTTTCTCACCGCCTGAGGTTCTATGCGATATACGACGCTTTTTTTCAAGCCTTCCACGGTACTGCCTTGCGCATCCAGCAGCGCCTCCTGCAAGCCTTCAAAAATTTCACTTGCCGCGTCTGACATCATCGGCTCCATGCTGCTCCTCCTTCCTGTGAAAAATCGCTTTCATCTCTTCTACAATATCCCGAAATACTCTTTTCTCGTCTTCGGTTAAATCAACCTGGACATTTTTCGGATAGGCATACAACAGATAAATCGGCTGACTCTCATTATAGACATAGTAGATCACACGGACACCACCGCGTTTTCCTCTTCCAGAGCCCTGCCAGCGAATCTTCCGTATGCCGCCCGTTCCGGGAATCAGATTACCACTGTATGGATTCAGTCCGATATATATCTTGAACTCCATCTGAGTTTCTATATCCCATATTTTTTCAACTGCTCTTGATATGGCATCGTTTCAACGAGCACTTGAGGAATCACTTCATTCTTCATATCTTTATTATACGTCAATGACGCATCTCATGCAATATTGCAATTCAAAAAATATCCCCTTTGTTTCTAGACTGCACCTTGTAGGCAAACAAAGGGGATACGATTTTCAGTTTCTGTTGTTCCTCAGCGTCTTCCACATGGTATCATAGACCGCCATGTAGTGTGCATATCTCTCTGGAACGCCGTCAAAATCTCCGCCGAGCCGGAAAAAGGCGCCGCCGTCGATCGACAGAAACACACCGTCTTCGCTCGCTTTGTACAAGTATTGCGCCGTGTTCAGCAGCTCATCGCCGTGCACGAACTTCACCATCCCGCGGTAGCTGGTGGCATTGCCTGTCGGAATCCGCTCTTTCTCCAGGGTTTCCGTCACGACGTAGATGTCCTTGCCATCATAGGATGTTGCCCAAATATCTTGGGCAAAGGTCTGCGGCATCCATAAGACTTGGGCGAACAAGGCAAAAACGACGGCCAGAAAAATCCGTTTCATGCAAACGCCTCCTTTACTGTATGTCTCTCATATTATCGACACTTTCAGGCGACGGCATAAACCCACGGCCTTTCCCTATATTCCCTCACTCGTGCGTAATGCCCGGATGCGTCATCTGCTCGGGCGACATGATGTGGTCGAGCTGCTCTTTCGTCAAAAGCTGCTTTTCCAAGATGACCTCGCGAATCGGCCTGCCTGTCGTATAGGCCTCCTTCGCGAGAATCGCCGACTGCTCGTAGCCGATGTGCGGCAGGAGCGCCGTGACGACGCCCACGCTTCGGTCGACCCACTGCTGACACTGCTCGCGATTCGGTTCAAGGCCGATGAGCAGCTTGTCGACGAAGGTGCGCACGGCATTTGTCAGGTAGTTCATCGAGTTGAAAAGGTTGTACGCCATGATCGGCTCCATGACATTCAGCTCGAACTGCCCGTTCTCGACGCCGAACGATACGGCGAGATCGTTGCCGATGACCTGATAGCATGCCTGGTCGAGTACCTCGGCGATGACGGGATTTACCTTGCCTGGCATGATGGAGGAGCCGGGCTGGCGCTTCGGCAAGTTCAGCTCGTTGAGCCCGCAGCGCGGTCCCGACGCCATGAGACGGAAGTCGTTCGCCATCTTGATGAGCACGAGCGACGTGTTCTTGAGCGCGGACGACACGTCGACGAAGCCGTCCGTATTGTTCGTCGCGTCGATGATGTTCGTCGACGTCTCGAAATTCTCACCCGTAATCTCGCGCAGCTTGCGCGCGACCGCCTTGATGTAGGCAGGCTCGGCATTGAGTCCCGTGCCGACCGCCGTGCCGCCCATATTGATGAGGCGGATGCTGTCCATCGACCAGCCGACGCGCTTGATGCTGCGGCGCACGGCGGACGCATAGGAGCCCATCTCCTGCCCCAGAGTGATCGGCACGGCATCCTGCAGGTGCGTGCGCGCCATCTTCAGGATGTCCTTGTACTCCTCCGCCTTCTTTTCCAGCTCCGTCGCCAGATAGTCGAGCGCCACCGTCAGCTTGTGTCCCTTGTGCGTCAGACAGACCTTGATCGCCGTCGGAAAAGCGTCGTTCGTCGACTGCGCCATATTGGCATGATTGTTCGGCGAGATGATGTCATAGCTGCCCTTCGGCTCGCCGATGATTTCAAGCGCACGGTTCGACAAGACTTCGTTCATATTCATGTTGATCGATGTGCCCGCGCCGCCCTGAATCGGGTCAACGGGGAACTGGTCGATGAATTTGCCGTCGATGATCTCCTCCGCCGCCTCGACGAGCGCGTTGCCGATGCGCTTTTCGAGGCGCCCTGTCTCCATGTTCGCCTGCGCCGCCGCCTTCTTCACCTTCGCGAGCGCCTGGATGAAGTCGACGTCGAGCCGACTGCCCGTGATGCTGAAATTCTCTATGGCACGCAGCGTCTGCACGCCGTAATACGCCTCATCCGGCACCTCAAGTTCGCCGAGAAAATCATGTTCCTTGCGCATTGCAATCCCGTCCTTTCCTTTTATGCGAATCGTCTATCTCTTGTATACATTATACAACTTTTCTGTCACTTTGTCTTGGAAAAGAAACATCGCATGGAAAGTCTTGGGAAAGTCTTGTTTCCATAGGCGAGCGAACGCCGTCAGCTTTATCCTTCCGTCGCCTCGGCAAGCGTCGTGACACGGTACAGGAACGGCGAACCGACGCGCTTCACCGCGACGGGCGGCGTGCGGATCGTATGTTCCGTCGACATCGGCTGCAGCTGAGAAGGTGCGTCTGCCACATAGCGCTCCTCTTGCCCATACCGATAGAAGAGCGCAGCAGCCTTTCCCGTCTGTCCGTTCACTACGATGCGCACCTGCCGCGCACCCTCCCCATCCTCTGCGCGTCGATCCAAAACATAGACGGGCAGCAGGAAATAGGCTCTTTCGTGCACACGGAAATCGTGTCCCCAGAGTATGGGTGAAGGCGCCGCCAAATCGAATGTACTTTTTACGTCGGAGACAAACCGCTCTGCAAGGATGTTCTCAATCACTTCCACACGCGAGACGTTGTTCGCCACCGCCGCGATGCGGAAAAGCCCCTCGGCAAAGGCGGGATCGAACGGAATGACCGCGCCGAAATCCCATGGGTCGAGCCGATCGAGCAGACGGATGTCATAAAGCGCCGTGTCGGGGCACGCCCAGTTGATGATTTCCTCGTATGCCTCGAAACTTCTCCGCTTGCTTTGGACGCGCATCTTGACACTGAGGTCGGCAAGCGAGAACGGGATGTAGACTGCCGCCATATCCGAGCGGATGCGTCGCTCAATGTCCTGCCCCAAAAACTCCTGTGGAAATCTCCATGCGAGTTTGCGCGCGGCATTCTGTGCCTGCAGCGGCGTCAAAACGAACGGAATCGCCTTGCCCGGGACGTTCTTCGCGCCAACGCCCATGATGAACTCTCGCCGATATGCGCCGGGGCGCAGCAGTTCTTCATCGCCGAACGTATTATTGCAGTAGCCGCAGGTGCAGAAATGCTGTGTCGACTCGCCCGAGAAATCTCCACCGCAGAAGGGACAGCGGAACGTCAGCCGGCAGACCCCTGCAAATGCCGCCGTCGCCGTCTTGTCCCAGAGCGCGAGCTTCTCTTCGACGCTCTTTTGGCGGTAGTGCTGGCTGAGGCAGCCCTTGTCGTGCGCGTCGACCTCCCACATCACCCCCACCGCTCCGAGCTTCATCGCCCCATCCACGATCTGCACGGGCTTATGGCGGAACGCAATCGGCGACCCCCAGAAGATCGGTGCGTCCGTCCACGATACCTCCGTACCACAGAAACCGTCCTGTGCTGCACTTTGTTCGCATTGAATGCCATGACGGCGGCGAAGAAGGCGAAAGCGGCGATGATCACCGCCGAGCCTGTGAAGTCACCCGGCACACTCGAAAGCGCCGCGGCGTGGAGCAGCGGTATGATGCGGGCTGCCGATCACGAACAGAACGCGCACGGCCTCATTGCCTCATCGCATTCAGATGGAGACTTTTTGCCCAATCCATAACCTTTTCTTTTGTCATGCCTTGATCAAAGCATATACCCTCCTGCCAGTTTCCCGTACCCGCTATTTCAGCAAGATGCTCTGCACTTGCGCCGAGGGGCGAAGAGTACGATGTCGCAAACGGGATAACTGTCTTACCCGTAAAATCGTTGTGCCGGACAAAATCCTCAACCACCCACGAGGCATCACCCCACCAAATGGGGTATCCAAGAAATATGACATCGGCATCCGCAAAGCGCACGGGGGTCTCCTGCACAAGAGACGTATGGCGCGCAGGGTCGTTGTGCTCGCGCACGACGCGGCTTCCTTCGTCACGGTAATTGAGATCGGCATCCGTATACGGTTCTTGCGGTTCGAGTGCAAAGATATCCGCCCGGACGGCAGCCGCGACCGCCTCCGCCGCTTCCTTCGTGCGCCCCGTCGCCGAGTAATAGACGACGATCGCCTTGCTCGCCGGCTCTTTCTGTCTCGGTATTGCAGCTGCCTCCTGCGCATCTGCGCCGTTTGCTGCATTGCTCCCACACGCTGCAAACAGCAGCGCGCCGACAACCGTCAGAAAGGATGCTGCAATTTTTCTCTTGCACATATATTTTCATCCTCCTTTTCTCATCCGACAGCTTCATCATTCATTTTACAAGAACCTCGGAATCATGTACAATGCCAATAACGACATCTGTTATCCGCTGTGCGCATAGTGAAACATGTACGTCAAGATCCCGGAGGTGCAACATGCTCGAAATGTCTATGCTCGCCCAGCTCGTCGCTTTTGCCGACTGCGGCACGCTATCGGCAGCGGCAGAGAAGCTGCATACGTCGCAGCCTGCTGTAACGCGCACCATGAAGAAACTCGAGGAAGAGCTTGGCCTTTCGCTGTTTGCACGCAGCAAGAACCATTTGGCGCTGAACGAAGTCGGCGAACTCGCTGTACGCCATGCGCGCCGCATCCTGCAAGAGACCGCCGACATGACGGAGCGCCTGCGCGCCTACGAGCGCAGTCTGCGCACCATTTCCATCGCCTTCTGCTCTCCCCTGCCGCAGATCGTTCTGACGCCTCTTCTAAACAACATATTCGACGGCATGACGCTTTCCGCCGATATGAAGGACGACGCCGACTTCTTTGCGAAACTCCTCGACCACACATATCAGCTTGCCGTCACGCATACGCCGCCCGAGGATGCAACCGTCTTCCATGCAAAAAAATGCGGGCACGAGGATCTCTTTCTCTCGCTGCCTACGACGAGCCCGCTCGCCTTTCATCCCCTGCTGCAGCTCGACCACCTCAAAGGCGAAACGCTGCTGCTCCTCAACCGCGTCGGCTTCTGGATGAAAGCCGTGCACGAAAAGACGCCGCAAACGCGCTATCTCATGCAGGAAGAGCGCACGACGCTCACCGAACTCGCCGCGAACTCCCCCTATCCGATTTTTCAATCCGGCTACTTCATCGCGCGAGGCGAAGAGATCGAAGGGCGCATCTGTGTACCGCTCGCCGACTCCGAATGCCACACGGACTACTGGCTCGTATGCCTGAAGGAAGACCTGCCGAAGTACCGCAGGCTGTTCGACAAGGTGACGGAAAAGACGATCGCATGAAAAAGCCTCCGTTCTCTTCCCTGCTTTATTCGAGCTTCCCGTACGCCTCGTCCGTCACAGGTTCGCACCATTCGTTCGACGTCTCTTCGCCCGGCACTTCAACGGCGAGGTGACTGAACCAGCTATCTTTCTTCGCGCCGTGCCAATGCTTGACGTTCGGCGGAATCTCCACGACATCGCCGACCGCAAGGCTCCTCGCCTCCTTGTCTTCCTCTTGATACCATCCCTCGCCCGCGACGCAGATGAGAATCTGACCGCCGCCCTTCTTTGCATGGTGGATGTGCCAGTTGTTGCGGCAGGACGGCTCGAAAGTCACGTTGTAAATCGACACGACCGCCCCCTTCTGCGTCAAGATATTCAGATACGACTGCCCGCTGAAATACTTCGCATAGGCATCGTTCGGTACGCCAAGACCAAAAGCGCCGCCGCGCTCTTCCGTGTGCCCTCCTGCGCTCCATTCTTCCTTCGTCATGATACCGTTCCTCCCATCGATTTCCTTCATTGTATCTCAGAAATCAAAGCTCAAACGCGAGCTGCATCGAGGCGTACTTCTCTTCTGTCGCGTCATCCGGCGTATAGTAACGCTTCTTGCCGTCGAGCTTGGCGATCTCCGCCATCTCCGCCTCTGTCAGAACGAAATCGAAGATATCGAAATTCGCACGGATGTGGTCGGGATTCTTCGTGCCGGGAATCGTGATGAAGCCCCTCTGCACCGCCCAGCGCAGGATGATCTGCACCGTGCTCTTGCGGTACTTGTCGGCAAGCTCCAGGAAGATTGGCTCTTCGAGAAGCGTCGTGTCGCCGTGCCCCAGCGGGTACCAGCCCATGAGCCGCGTGCCGTAGGACGCGAGACGCTTCATGACCGCGTGATCGATATGGTACGGATGCGTTTCGAGCTGTATGACGTGCGGTTTGACCTCTGCCTCCGCCAGAAGACACTCCAGTTTTTCGCCGTGGAAGTTCGAAATGCCCAAGGAGCGTGCCTTGCCTGCCTTGTACGCCGTTTCGATTTTCGCATAGCCCGCCGTGAAATTGCCCGCAGGCTGGTGGATGAAGGGGAGGTCGATGTAGTCTGTGCCGAGGCGCACGAGCGTTTCATCGACTGCCGTATCGCTTTCGTAGAGCGCCGGCCAGAGCTTCGTCGACAGGAAGATTTCCTCGCGCTTGACGATTCCTTCTTCCATCGCACGCTTCATCGCCTTGCCGACGGCGGCTTCGTTCATATAGGCGTTCGCCGTGTCGATGAGACGATAGCCGTTCTTCAGCGCCTTATAGACAGACGCTTCCGCATCCGCTGGGCTGATCATAAAGGTGCCAAGCCCCAGAAGCGGCATCTTCAAATCGTTGGCAAGCGTCGTATATTCCATGGTTAAATCTCCTTTCAAAATACCTCATTGCTCTCTACAAGGCTATTTTACGTAAAACATCGTGCTTTGTACAATGCCAATCATGCAATCTGCTATATCAATATCGTATAGCAAATCCTCCCCGACGCAACTTTTCCACGCAGCACTGCAGAAAATCCGCCTTTCGAAAATTTCCTGCAAATAAAGGGCTTTTCCCTTCTCATATCGAATACATATTTTAATGAACACCGCACTTCGAGGAGGTCTTACCCATGGCAATTCTAGCTGCTTATGCTGTGCCGCATCCGCCGATCATTCTGCCGGAAATCGGCAAGGGCGAGGAGCGCAAGATTCAGCTGACGATAAACGCTTATGAACGGGCGATGAAGGAGGCGGCTTCCTTCGAGCCGGATACGGTCGTCGTCGCGAGTCCGCACGCCGTCATGTACGCCGACTATTTCCATATCTCGCCGGGCGACGAAGGCGCAGGAAGCTTCGCGCAGTTCGGCGCACCCGAGGTCGAAGTTCGCGCTGAGTACGACACGGCGTTCGCCAAGACGCTCGCGACCGTCGCAAGCGAAGCCGGACTCGATGCGGGGCCTTTGGGCGGACGCAATGCGGCGCTCGATCACGGCACGATGATCCCGCTGCGCTTCCTGCAGCCGCACACGGAGAGCTTCCGTCTCGTGCGCGTCGGCCTTTCAGGGCTGACGCCGCTCGATCACTACCGCTTCGGCATGTGCATCGCTCGCACCGCCGAGGAGCTTGACCGAAAGACCGTCTTCATCGCGAGCGGCGACCTCTCGCACAAGCTCACGCCCGACGGGCCTTACGGCTTCGCCGCCGAAGGGCCGCGCTTCGACAAGACTTGCATGAAGTACCTCGAAGAGGGCACATTCCTGAAGCTTCTGCAGATGGATCCCGCACTCGCCAAGAAGGCGGCGGAGTGCGGCCTGCGCTCCTTCTGGATCATGGCGGGAGCGCTCGACTGCCAGGCGCTGAAGATCAAGAAGCTTTCTTACCAAGGGCCTTTCGGCGTCGGCTACGGGCTTCTTTCCTTCGTCGTCAAGCGCGAGGATCTGAAGCGCAACTTCGGCATGCGCTATGAGATTGCCCAAAGGCGCGCCCTCGACGACATCAAGGCGGCGGAAGACGCCTATGTGAAGCTCGCGAGAGAGAGCGTGGAGAAATTCGTCGTGACGGGACAGTACGCGGCAATTCCCGACGATCTGCCCGAGGAAATGCAGGCGCGTGCGGGCGTCTTCGTATCGCTCAAGAAGGACGGCGAGCTCAGGGGCTGCATCGGCACCTTCCAGCCTGCGCAGAAGGACATCGCCGAAGAAATCCTCTACAACGCCGTCTCCGCCGCCCTTCACGATCCGCGCTTCTCGCCGCTCAAAGAAGACGAACTGCCCGACATCGTCTACAGCGTCGACGTGCTCACAGAGCCTGAGCTGATCCACGATGCCGCGAAGGACCTCGACCCGAAGCGCTACGGCGTCATCGTCGAGGCGCGAGGCCGCAAGGGACTTCTGCTGCCCGACCTCGAAGGCGTCGACACGGTCGAGGACCAGATCAAGATCGCGCGCAAGAAGGGCGGCATCGCCGTCGACGACGACGTGCGCATCTGGCGCTTCGAAGTGGAGCGCCACCATTGAGCGCGGATAGCCGCACCGCAAAGACAGAGGGAGAAGACGAACGCATCGTCTGCTCCCTCTGTCCGCATCACTGCCGCCTCGCCGACGGCGAGACGGGCTTCTGCCGCGCCCGCATGAATGAAGGCGGCACGATCCGCTGCAGGAACTACGGCAGGCTGACCTCCGTCGCCCTCGATCCCATCGAGAAGAAGCCGCTCTATCACTTCCACCCGGGAAGCTTCATCCTCTCCGTCGGCAGCTTCGGCTGCAACCTCCGCTGTCCCTTCTGCCAGAATTACACAATCTCCATGGCGGACGGGCAAAGCGAGACGCAGGACGTCACGCCCGCAGAACTTGCTTCGCTCGCCCATGACCTCAGCCGCCGCCCGCACGGCAATATCGGCGTCGCCTTCACCTACAACGAGCCGCTTCTAAGCTATGAATTCATCATGGACGCCGCGCCGCTGCTGCACGAGGCCGGCCTCTTCGTCGTCCTCGTGACAAACGGCATGATTGCGCCTGCGCCCTTGGAAAAGCTCCTGCCCCACGTCGACGCCATGAACATCGACCTCAAGGGCTGGCAGCCGGACTTCTACCGCCGCCTCGGCGGCGACCTCGCTGCGGTCAAGCATACGATCGCCCGCGCGGTAAAGAGCTGCCACGTCGAAGTCACGACGCTCATCATCCCCGGTCAGAACGACAGCGCAGGCGATATGGAAGAAGAGGTCCTCTGGCTCGCCTCGCTGAGTCCCGACCTGCCGCTTCACATCAGCCGCTACTTCCCGCGCTGGAAGGAATACGCTCCCGCGACGCCCATCGAGACGATCGAGCGACTCGCTGCAATCGCGAGAAAGCATCTGCGATTCGTGCATAAGGGGAACTGCTGACAGAAACCACGGCGGATGCTCCCCGTCGTAATAACTGCTGCGCAGGGCTTCCAAGATACGACGCAAAGCGCTAACAGAATGGATCTCGCACAGCCGCTTGCCGACACAATCTTGGACACCACCTTTGTATATTATTTCCCGAGCATAGAGAATCCCTCCTGTTGTAGTTCTTCTACAACAGGAGGGATTTTTGTCCGTATTTTGGGGTGCAGTCCGGTTTCCCTCGCCGCCTTCCGGCAATACAAATCTATTCAACAGCCTTCAGCACATAAATGCGCGACTCAAAATCCACCGTCAGCCCGTTCTCCGCAATCGGTTCGCCCGCCGTGCCGTCCGTCGTGATAAGCCCGTAGTTTATCAGCTCATCGCCGTAGCAGCGCACACCGCTGCGGCGATTTTCATAGAGGACATCCGGCAGGAGCCCCGCAAGCTTCACGCGCTCGAAGCGATAATTCACGCGGTTCAGTGTGCGATACCAGCCGACAATCGCCGTCTTCCGATCCGCACTCACGCTCATCCACGCCATGACATTATTTTCAAAGGGGCTTTGCAGGCGATAGAACGTCCCGTACTGGAAGATCTCCCGATACTCCTTCATAAAGGAAACCTGTTCTTTGACCTCCGCAATCTCCTCTTCCGTCAGTTTGTTCAAATCGAGCTCATAGCCGAACGTCCCGAAGTATGCCGTATTCGCGCGCGTGTGCAGCGGCGTCATGCGGTTCATCTGATGGTTCGGCACGACGGAGACATGGCTTCCCATGCTGCTCACAGGATAGCACATGGATGTGCCGTACTGGATCTTCTGCCGCTCGGCGGCATCCGAATTATCGCTCGTCCACGCCTGCGGCGCATAGTAAAGTATACCAGGGTCAAAGCGGCTGCCGCCCGAAGCGCAGGACTCGAAGAGCACATGCGGGAACTTCGCGGTCAGGCGTTCGTAGAGCTCGTAAAGGCCGAGGATATAGCGATGGAACACCTCGCCCTGCTGATCTGCAGGCAGCGTGTGCGACCAGCATTCCGTGATGCTGCGGTTCATGTCCCATTTCACATAGGAGACCTTGCCGCTCGCGAGAATCGCCTCCATCTGCCCATAGATGTTGTCGACCACTTCTTGGCGCGAGAAGTCAAGCACGCACTGCGAGCGTCCGAGCGACTTGCGCCGCCCGGGCACGGAAAGCACCCAATCGGGATGCGCACGATAGAGGTCGGAGTCCTCGTTGACCATCTCAAGCTCGACCCAGATGCCGAACTTCATGCCTCGCGCCTCGATCTTCTCCGCGAGGCCGTCGATGCCGTTCGGCAAACGATCGCGGTTGACCGTCCAGTCACCCAGCCCCGCATAGTCGGATGTGCGCGCACCGAACCAGCCATCGTCGAGAACGAAGAGCTCGATGCCGCACTCCGCCGCCTTGTCCGCTATCTTGAGCAGCTTCTCCTCCGTAAAGTCAAAATACGTCGCTTCCCAGTTGTTGATGAGAATCGGGCGCACCTTGTCGCGCCACGATCCGCGCGCCAATCGCTTCTGATAGAGGCGGTGATACGTCTGGCTCATGCCGTTGAGTCCCGCATCCGTCCAGACAAGAACCGCCTCGGGCGTCTGAAACTCTGCGCCCGGCACAAGTTTCCAGTCAAAATCCGTGCTGTGGATGCCCGCCTGCAGACGTGTCACGCCGTGGTTGTCGACCTCGGCAAGCATCTCGAAATTCCCGCTGTAAACGAGGCTCATCGCCAGCGCCTCGCCGCATGTTTCCGTCGTCCCACGGCGCAGGAGAGCTGCAAATGGATTGTACTGTCCCGAGGAATGCCCGCGGCGGCTGCCAATCGCCGTGATGCCCGTTGTGAGCGGACGAATCTCAATATGACGCTCGCGTGACCAAGCCCCCGTCAGTTCCAGCCAATCGTACTGCGTATCGGGCAAGTCAATCGACATGCTCATGACCTTCTGCAGATGCAGCACTTCCTTGCCCTCGTTGATGTAACGCACACTGCGCGCGATGGCACCGCCCTCGGCAAATATGGTATAGAGAAGCTCGGCACGCAGTCCCGTCAATTCATCCTTCACCTCGACGATGAGCGTCTTTGCCTCCGTCTCCGCCTCCGCATACGTCGCAGGCAGCCCGGCAAGTTTCGGCTTGCCGTCCATGACGCGATAGCCTGCATACTGCAGATCGAGGATACGGCTGCCGTTTTCCTGAAGAACGTTCAGCGCAGGGCGGCGGAAATCCGACGAGCCGTACGTCGGCAATTCCTGACGGATTGCGTCCAGCGAGTAGCTGCGCGTATCCGCAAAGACACATGCCGTCATGCCACGGTGCACGCGCTCGAAGATGTGCTCAAAACCCTCACGGTCGCGGAGCGCCTTGCCGTAGTAGAGCGAACCCAGCCCGCCATGGGGCAGCACCATGAAGATGTAACTCACGGAATCGTTGAAGAGATGAAACACCCTGCCCTGCTCATGATAAACGATGTTCATGCAATTTCCCCCTTCACTTGCAGCCTTTTCCATGCAAGTCCCCTCATTTCAACTTTCTTCCACGCGAAACCCTGTCGTCCCGCGCTCAACCACAGTATTGGCAAGCACGACGTTCTCCGTCACGCCATCCTCGATCTTTGCCAGCATGAGGCGCGCCGCCTCCCGCCCGAGATCGCCCATGTGCTGGTCGACGGTCGTAAGGTTGGGCGCAGTATATCGGCTGAGTGCCGTATTGTCATAGCCGATCAACGAGATATCCTGCGGCACGCGCCGCCCCATGCGCTGACAGGCATTCAGCGCCCCCATCGCCATGAGATCGTTGCAGCAGAAGATTGCCGTCGGCGCAAACCCCAGCATCATGTCCATCAGGATGAACATCGTGTTCTCGACGGTCTCGATGCGATTGCCCTCGCCGATATTGACAATATCCTCTTCATGGAATGTCCCGCGCTCTTGCATGACGGAACGGTAAACTTTCTCCTTGATGCGGTAAGAATCGCTGTTTTCCCCCTGCACGAAGAGGATGCGCTCGTGCCCGTAGTGAAAGAGATGCTCAAGCGCCGCCCGCGCCCCGCTGCTCTGATCGCTCGTCACGTATGATATACCCGCAACCTCCCGCGCACTGTTGACAAAGACCAGAGGCAGGCGCGCCGCCGTATTCTCGTAGAAGTCCGACACAACCATCTCCGTATTCGGACTGACAACGATGACGCCCGAAACATTGCGTGTGATGAAATCCCGCACGCACTCTTCCTCACGCGCCGCATCGTTCTGTGCACACGCGAGGAGCAGAGAGTACGAGCTCTGCCGCAGATGCTCCTCGATTCCGTCGAGCACCTCGACAAAGAACATATTGTCAAAGCTCGGTACGACGACGCCGATGCTCGATGAGCGCTGCATGTTCAGCTCACGTGCCTGCAAATTCGGCACATACTCCAGTTTCTTGATGGCATCCTCCACCTTGATCCGTGTCTTTTCACGCACGGGATAATTTCCGTTCACCACGCGCGAGACCGTCGCCACCGAAACGCCGGATTCCTTTGCCACATCGATGATCGTCGCCTTCATCTCATTCTCCTCTGCTCCCTCATACTCCCGATTTCAAACGTCCTTTATCCTATCGATCCAGCGATCGAACGCCGCCATCCCCGCCGCATCGCGCTTGAAAACGCCCGCGTGCGTGAGCACCCGTAAAAACACGGCGCCGATCTCATCGCGCAGGATTTCATCTGCATCCGCCTCCGTCACTGCGGGATGCGACGCGCGTACCGAGCGATACCAGTCCGCGTGCTTTTCAATGTCCGCGATGCCGGAGATGTCCTCCGTTCCCTTCAAGAGTTCCGTGCGCACCTGTTCCATCTCTGATTTAAGGCGCGCGGGCAGGATTGCCAGCCCCAGCACCTCGATCAGGCCGATGTTCTCCTTCTTGATGTGGTGCACATCGGCATGCGGATGGAACAACCCGAGCGGATGCTCCTCCGTCGTGCGATTGTTGCGGAAGACGAGATCGAACTCAAAATCCTTGCCGCGCCGCCGCGCAATCGGCGTGATCGTGTTGTGCGGCGCATCCGTCTCCGCCAGAATCTCCACCGAAGCGTCGCTGTATGTGCGCCACGCGGCGAGAATCTTCGTTGCAAGGTCGATGAGAGCTCCCTTGTCGGATGACGTGAGGCGCAGGGTCGACATCGGCCATTTCACGCGCCCCGCGCGGATATTCGGATAGTTCGCAAAGCGGTATTCCTGCTCCACCGCCGCGCGTTCCATGGCAAACGTATAGCGCCCGCCCTGATAGTGGTCGTGCGAGAGGATCGAGCCGCCGACGATCGGCAGATCGGCATTCGAGCCCGCGAAATAATGCGGAAAAATCTCAAGAAACGCTGCAAGATTTTCAAACGTTTCGCGCGAGATCGCCATCGGCACATGCTCGTTGTTCAGCACAATGCAGTGTTCGTTGTAGTAGGTGTAGGGCGAATACTGCAAAAACCACGAACGCCCCGCAAGATCGAGCGGAATGAGGCGATGCGTCTCGCGCGCAGGGTGATTCACGCGCCCCGCGTAGCCCTCATTCTCGCGGCAGAGCAGACATTTCGGATAGGCGGAAGACCGCGCGAGTTTTGCCTTTGCGATGTCGCGCGGATCCTTCTCCGGCTTCGAGAGATTGATCGTCACATCGAGAGCGCCGTACTCCGTCGCCGTCTGCCACGCAATATTCTTTTCGATGCGCGCCTTGCGGATGTAGTTCGAGGCGGTGCTCAGGTCATAATAGTAATCCGTCGCCTCACGCGGCGATGTTGCATAAAGGGCGCGAAACTGACGCACGACCTCGGACGGACGCGGCATCACGCAGTCCATGATGCGCGTATCAAAGAGATCGCGCTCATCCGTCGTGCCCTCGATCAGCCCCTTCCCCGCCGCATAGTCGAGCATGCGCTCCAAGATGGGCGTCGCCGTCTCCAGTGTTTCATCCACCTGCTCCGGAACATATTCTTCCACACCGAGCACGTCGAGCAGACGATTCGCGGCATAGACTTCATCCTCGGGCGCAATCAGCCCCTTCTGACGGGCAAAGTGCAGGAGACGGCATATTTCGTGCTGCATATCACACATGATAACCCCTCCTGCACCTAGTCCTCATAGCCATGCGGATGATGTTCATGCCAGCGCCACGCCGTGCCGATGACCTGCTCCACATCCGTGAACTGCGGTTTCCAGCCGAGCACGGAACGCGCCTTCTCGCTGGACGCGATGAGCTGCGCCGGGTCGCCCGCGCGCCGTGCGCCAATCTCCACCTTGATGGAGCGTCCCGTCGCCTTTTCCGCTGCCGCAATCATCTCCTTGACCGAGAAGCCCTGCCCGTTGCCGAGGTTGAAGATGTCGCTCGCACCGCCCTTTCGCAGATATTCGAGCGCAAGCACATGGGCGTCCGCGAGATCGACAACGTGGATGTAGTCGCGCAGGCAGGTCCCATCCGGCGTCGGATAATCGTCTCCGAACACCGTGATATGGTCGCGCCGCCCCGTCGGCACTTGCAGGATGAGCGGAATGAGATGCGTTTCCGTCGCGTGATCCTCGCCGATCGAGCCGTCCGGCAGCGCCCCCGCCGCATTGAAGTAGCGCAGAGACACATAGCGCACGCCGTTGGCGCGGCTCACCCACTTCATCATCTTCTCCATCGTGAGCTTCGTCTCGCCATAGGTGTTCGTCGGGCATGTTTCATCGTCCTCGTGGATCGGCACGCGCTTCGGCTCACCGTAGACCGCCGCCGTCGAAGAGAATACGATCTTATCGACGCCATGACGCACCATCGCCTCAAGGAGCACCTGCATCCCGTAGACATTGTTGTTGAAGTAGAGCAGGGGCTTTTCCATGCTCTCGCCGACGAGAGAATTCGCCGCAAAGTGAATGACCGCCTCGACCTTGTTTTCAGTAAAAATCTTGTCGAGAACCGAAGCGTCACGAATGTCGCCCTCGTAAAACTTCGCCTTCGGATTCAGTGCACCGCGATGCCCCGTCTGCAAATTGTCGACAATGACAACCTGCTCGCCCTTTTCGATGAGCGCGTGCACGGCATGAGAGCCGATATAGCCCGCGCCGCCGCATACCAATATCGCCATGAGAATTCTCCTTTCGCTCCGCTCTTACAGACGGTGTGCGCCGTCCGCAATATTCGCCACATAGAAGCTCGGCGCATAGCCAATCTTCGCCGTATATGCCTCTGCAACATTCTTCTCAAATGCAGGGATCGCCTCGTCGCGCACAATGCTGACCGTGCAGCCCGCAAAGCCGCCTCCCGTCATGCGCGAGCCGAGCACTCCCTCCTGCTGCCACGCGAGTTCCGCGAGCGCATCCAGCTCGGGCCCCGTCACCTCGTAATCGTCGCGCAGGGAAACGTGGGAATCGTTCATCAGTGCGCCAAACCGCTTCACATCGTTCTGCTCAAGCGCCTCCACTGCCTCAAGTGTGCGGCGGTTTTCATAAACCGCGTGGCGTGCGCGTCTGCGCTCGACCTCATCCTCGATGACGGCGGCATTCTCATCGAACTCTGCATTCGTCAGCTCGCCGAGCGTTTTGATCGCCTTGACCTTCTGCAGAGCTTTCAGCGCCGCCTCGCTCTGCATGCGCCGCTCGTTGTACGCAGAAGAAACAAGGCTGTGCGCCTTGTTCGTGTTTGTGATGACGATGCTGCACCCCTTGAGGTCGAGCTTGCTGTAGCGGTACTCAAGCGTATTGCAGTCGAGCAGGATCGCGCAGTCCTTCTTGCCCATGCCGACGGCAAACTGATCCATGATGCCGCAGTTCATGCCGACGAATTCATTCTCCGCCTTTTGCGCGAGCTTTACAATCTCCACCATGTCGATGCCGAGTCCAAGCTCCTCGTTCAGAATGACCCCCATCAAGACCTCGATGGAAGCGGAAGAAGAAAGCCCCGCACCGTTGGGCAGCGTCCCGTAGACGAGGATGTCGAAACCGTGCGCTGCAGGATGACCCGCGTCCTCCATCATGCGCACGACGCCGATGGGATAGTTTGCCCAGCCATAGGCCGCGCTCTTTACCGCGCCGCGCATGGGGAACTTCACCACGCCCTGCTCCTCTGCATTCATCGAGTAGAGGCGCGACACATCATCCGCACGCGGCGCAGCGAGCGCATACGTGCCGAGCGAGATCGCACACGGAAAGACGTGCCCGCCATTGTAGTCCGTATGCTCGCCGATGAGATTCACACGCCCTGGCGAGAAATACGCATGCGTTTCAGCCGCACCGAATTTCTCACGAAATACTTTTTTCATCTCATCCAAGATTGCCATTGGCTCCTCCTCCATGTATCTTCATTTGTCCGTCTATATTTTAGCTCGTATGAAAGTAAACGTTTTCTTTTCCCGCTTCCTATTTTATCCTCTTTCGCAAAGAAACGCAAGCGTTTTTGTGAGATTTTCATAGGGAAACGCTGATAAAATGAAGTCGCCCAGATTTGCGCAGATGCGCTGGTTCTATCGAGGAGACAAACCGCAGGCGTAGCGGTGCTACGTCGAGGATTTGTCGAC
>ERZ773055.275-NODE-275-length-34636-cov-33.731760_pt1 | contig 34636 bp, 29 predicted proteins | sample MGYA00580515_ERZ773055 | MGnify/ENA primary metagenome ERZ773055 (study PRJEB29015, sample SAMEA2737993) | human oral metagenome | biome: human oral; feature: human-associated habitat; material: dental | place: China | collected 2064 ...
AATCACTTTATGGATAAAGACGGCAATCTTATTCAGACAGAAATTGAGGATCGCGTCATTAGTACCGATCTAGACAAGCTTCGCCAGCTCAAGAACGTTGTTGGCGTTGCTGGTGGCAAAGATAAAGTTTCGGCAATCAAGGCAGTACTTAACGGCGGCTATCTGAACGTGTTGATTACGGATTCAGACACCGCTGCTGAGCTGCTTCTTTCGTAAACAAGGAGGATCTGATGAGCAAGTATCTTCTTGCACTAGACGCGGGAACAGGAAGTATTCGCGCCGTTCTCTTTAGTGTTGACGGTGAGCAGGTTGGGGTTGCTCAGCGCGAGTGGGAGCACCACGAGGACCCTCGTTGGCCTGGCAGCATGGACTTTGATTGGGTTGCTGACTGGCAGCTAGCTCTGGACTGCATTAAAGAGGTTCTGGCAAAGACCTCCATTGATCCTAAAGAAATCGCTGGTATTTCCACTACCTGCATGCGTGAGGGCATCCTTCTGTATGACCAGGACGGCAACGAGATTTGGGCGTGCGCTAACGTTGACGCTCGAAGCGTTGACGAGGTCAAGCAGCTTATTGATATGGACCCAGAGCTTGAGAAGAAAATCTACCAGAAGAGTGGTCAGACCTATGCATTAGGCGCTCTACCTCGTCTTCTTTGGGTTAAGAACAAGATGCCAGAGATCTACAACAAGGCAGCCAAAATTGGCATGTTCAACGACTGGCTTGCTTACAAGCTCACTGGTGTTCTGGCGGTTGAGCCATCAAACGGCAGCACCACCGGCATTATGAGCTTGGAGGAGCGCGCCTGGGATCCAGAGATTGCAAAAGAGTGCGGTCTGCGCGATGACCTGTTTGGCCAGGTTATCGAGTGTGGAGAAGTACTTGGCGCTGTAACTGCAGACGCTGCAGCTGAGACAGGCCTTGCTGAGGGCACCCCTGTTGTTGTCGGCAGCGGCGATTGCCAGCTGGGCATGATTGGTGTCGGCGCTTGCGAGCCTGGTCAGGCTGGCGTTTTTGGCGGCAGCTTCTGGCAGTACGAGTTCAACACCGATAAGAGCACTCCAGACCCAGACTATCGCGTGCGTGTAAACTGCCATGCTATTCCGCAGATTTGGCAGTACGAGGCACTGGCTTTCAAGCCTGGTTTGGTTATGCGTTGGTATCGCGACGGCTTCTGCCAGGCAGAAAAAGCCGAGGCAAAAGAGCGTGGCATTGACGTCTACGATGTCATGAACGAGCACGCTGCAGAAATTCCTGCAGGTAGCCATGGTATGCTCTGCTGCTTTAGTGATGTTATGAACTACATTCACTGGACTCACGCGAGCCCAACGTTTACCAACTTTGAGCTTGATCCGGAGCGCTTCAACAAGTACACCTTCTATCGCGCCATTTTGGAGAACACCGCCCTTCTCGTCCGTGGCCACATTGACCTGGTCAAAGAGGCTACTGGCAATGAGCCAGACGAGCTCATCTTTGCAGGCGGCGCTTCCAAGAGCCCTCTGTGGGCACAGATTGTTGCCGACGTTACTGGCAAGAACGTTCGCATTCCAGAGGTCAAAGAGGCAACTGCTCTGGGTGCCGCTATTCTTGCAGGCTACGGTGTGGGCATCTACCCAAGCATCGCTGAGGGTGCAAAGCGCGTTGTTAAATGGGATAAGACATTCTCCCCCAACCCAGACAACAAGGCTGTTTACGACCAGCTTTATGTCCAGTGGAAGGATGTTTACAAGAGTCAGCTTGAGCTTGCAGAAGAGGGTAAGGTCAAGAGCATGTGGAGAGCGCCTGGTCTGTAAGCACCGGGACTCCGCCGCGCCGCGGAGAGCGGCACACGCGGCAGGTCGCTGCGACACACCGCACGAAACCGCCGCAAGGCACGCAAGAAGAACGTTTGGTCGCATTACAAGTTGCGCCTGAAAGGAAAGCAAGATGTTTATTGTCAACGAGAACGATTTTGAGTATAGGTGCGGAGATCACGGCCCTAAGTACCTGATGAAGGGTCCTCGCATGAACTACGCCATGGTCCAGTTCCAGCCAGGGCAGGATTTCCAGGCACACTACCACAACATCATGGAGGAGAACTTCCACATCCTCCAGGGCAAGGTTGACATTGTGGTTGACGGCGAAGTTCACACCCTCTCGGCTGGTGACTTCATCCACATTGAGCCCGGCGAGGTCCACTACGTCAACAACCCTTACGACGAGCCAATCGTCATGGTCTCAACTCTTGCTCCTTTCCAGGAGGTCGACAAGGTTGAGGTAGAGAACCCTACCTACTAAGATCAACATCTGGCGAGAAAACCAGCACTTGACGAGAAGATCGTTCAAGCGCAGCGTTCTTCTCACCAGGGCAAACACGATGAGGGCTGCCTGGCGGTGGCCCTCTTTTTTGGACAGCACGATATCAGACCACAATTAGATAACACAGCCCATATGTTTTTAACACCAACAAATAGGATGTTTTGTTCCTATAGATGCTACAAGGAGGTTTCTAATTTTATTTAGCCTCCAAAAATGACCGGTTTCTTTGAAGTCTAAAGTTGCCTTTTGAATAGAAAAGTTTCTTAAAACAGAATTGTCTAATTCACTGTCAATTGGACCTGGTAAAGACATATTAAAGTTTGATGCATAGTTATTTGGATCATCACAAAAAACAATTACCTTCTGCGTTTGTTTGTAATCATCAGCTGGAGCCTGACAAAAATGGTCAACATAAAAAGGTTGTGGAAGCTCATGTAGATAGAAATACATTTTGTCTTCTACAAATCCATAATCAATATAACCGTCTCTATACATACAAAAATCATCATCAATCGCACAAGAAGAAATAACTTTATGCGTTTCCTCATCAATGAGTTGATATCCCTGAATCTTTGAATGCTCTTCTATAAATCTATCAAGTTCATCAAGGGTAGGCTGTGCTTTTTCAACAGGATAGAGACCATCATTGCTATCAGGAAGCATATTATTTAATAATGGATACTTTAACTCACCCTCATCTGAGCTTAAAACGGCGCCAATACATAATAAGCCGCAAAAATTACCAATATTTTCAGAACAAATTTCTCCATACTTATGCTCACAGGCACTATCCATCCAATCGCGAAAATCACACTCTAGATCTCCATAGCGTTCCCAAAACAACTTAGAGCCAAGCTCTTTACGCTTTTGATCTAAAAACTTTGAACAAATATGATCTTCATCATCAATGTAAAGATCTTCCAAGGGTATTGGACCGGGTTTAAGTTTTCCCTCTTCAAAACACCTGCAACGAACAAATGCATCAAGACCCATTACAACTCCTTTCTCTGTTGCAACAAATCTAGATGCTTCCAAAATTTCACGTGTCCAACAAAGTGGACACTAAGACTATTGCCACTCCGAGGGACTCATCTAATTCGCCCAATCAAAAAGAAAATCGTTTATAGTGGCCTTCTTTTACGCTGATTTTAGGTCAGGTAAGCAGCATTTCTATTAATCTGTTGTCTTTATGCTTAGAGATATGTGCGGATGCAGAAATGACAATGTGATAGCAGAGCGAGTAGCCACAAAAAATGCCGCCGGGAACCCGACGGCATTTTCAGTTCATATGGGAAAGAAAGAAACACAAGGTTTAGCCAACCGTTTGAGCCAGCTGAGTATTTGCCAAACTTACTTGTTGGACTGCTTAATCATCCAAATGGTCTTGGAGAGAAGAGCAATGTGCTCGTCCATTGCTGCGGAAACAAGGAAGTTGTCCTCAGCGTCTGCGTCCTTCTTGATCTCTGCTACGAATGCACAGATTGCCTCGTAGTCAGCAAGAATAGCCTGGTAAATCTCCTGTGGATTCTTGAAGCCCTCTGCTGCCTCGGAAAGAGTTGCGTTTTTGAGGAAGGAATCCATGGAGCCCAGTGGAGAGCCGTCGTTCATCAGAATGAGCTCGGCAACCTCGTCAAGCTGGTCATACATTGCACCGTAAACCTCGTCGAGGTCAGTGTGGACGTTATAGAATGAAGGGCCACTGACGTACCAATGGAAGTTGTGAATCTTGTGAGCCTCAACAGCGTAGTTGGCGAGAAGAACATTGAGCTTATCGTTTAGCATAGTTAAAACCTTTCTATCTGGTTCCTACTAAATAGGAATGATTACTATTTAATACCTATATTCCCCTCTTTGGATGGGATATACAAACTTTTTAAAATTTTTTTTGAGTTGCAATGTTTAAAGTCGCAACCCCAAAATAACCTGCATGATTTTTGCTATTGCAGTCGACCTGCACTCGTCTTTTTGACAAAACGGTTAAATCACACGGGTTTCTCGCCAAAGGGTTATGGAAAGAAGGCAAAATCAGCGCAATCAAATTTTTAGCGTTCTCTTGCAAGGAGACCACATGACCAAGATTCCCGAGGGATACCGTTCAAGCCTTTCGCTTTACGATACGCAGAAAGCTATTGAGCAGGTCAAGAACGTGTTTTTGACCAAGCTATGCGCCGCACTGAAGCTGTCGCGCGTCACCGCTCCGCTTATTGTTGACCCGCTTACCGGTATGAACGACAACCTCAATGGCGTTGAGCATCCGGTTGCCTTTGACCTGCCAAACGTGGGCAAGAATGCCGAGGTTGTTCAGTCCCTCGCAAAGTGGAAGCGCTATGCACTCTGGCGCTACAACTTTGCCGTCGGCCGCGGCTTGGTCTGCGACATGAACGCTATTCGTCGCGATGAACAGCCCGATAACCTGCACTCCATTTACGTGGACCAGTGGGACTGGGAGCGTATCATCACGCAGGATGAGCGCAACACCGACACGCTGGAAGACGCCGTCTGCCGCATTGTCGAGGCAATCTGCGGCACGCTCGACGAGCTCAAGTGGCACTATCCCCAGCTCAACACGCAGCTCAGCCGCGAAGTTACGTTTGTAACCTCTCAGGAGCTGGAGGACCTCTACCCTACTCAGACGCCTAAACAGCGAGAAGATCTGTTTGTTCGCGAGCATCCAACCACGTTTATTGTGGGTATTGGCGGCGCTCTGAACTCCGGCCAACCTCACGACTTTAGATCCCCCGACTACGACGACTGGTCGCTCAACGGCGACCTGCTATTCTGGGACGAAACCTTGGACTGTGCGATTGAGATCAGCAGTATGGGCATACGCGTTGACGCCGAAGCGCTTAAGTCGCAGCTGGCAATTGCTGGATGCGAGGACCGCCTTGAGCTGCCGTTCCACAAGATGCTCATTGACGGTGAGCTACCGTTTACCATTGGTGGCGGCATCGGTCAGAGCCGTCTCTGCATGCTGCTGCTAGAAAAAGCGCACGTCGGAGAGGTGCAAGCATCTATCTGGGACAAGCAGACCGAGGATCGTTGCGCTGAAGCAGGCGTTTCTCTGCTCTAATCTGCGCTCTAATCTGCTGCTTGAAGCACTTGGCACCGAGCCTCATCACGCAGCCCTCAGCGCGTGCAGCCACCCTCAAAACTAAAAACATTTTGGCGTTTCTCCTGTTAACGCTACAATAGTAACTTAGTGTAATTAAAAGCCACTGAGTCTAACTGGCGATTTAAGGAGCGACTCTATGAATTGCCCCAACTGCGGAGCTGAAATTGGCAAGCACGCAAAGTTCTGTTCCAACTGCGGACAGAAGCTTTCGGACACCGCTGACGTTGCAGACGTCGAGAAACCCGATGCGCTCGCTGAGTCCACAGAACCTGCACCAGAAACCGCACCCGACAACTCCCTCGCAGCCACTGAGGTTATTGCACCAGCAGAGGCTAACGATCCAGTTGATACCGCAACTGATTCAGACGCAACTGACCCAGACGCAACCGTCCTCGCAGAGCATTCACTCGACGACGAAGACGCAGCCGCTGCAGAAACCTCACTCCTAGAGGCTACGACTGACGACTCCTACATCTCCACAGATGAGGCGCCTACCACCGTCGCCGGCGCTGGCGCCGATTACGCCGCTGAAATCGATCCTACCACTGTCGTTGACCCGGACGCCGTCGCAGACGCCGAGGAACCCACAACCTTCATCAACGACCCTGACCGCATCAACGTCTTTACCACCGATGATATCGATTCAACTGCGATTTCGCACTTTGATCCTTCGCAGTTCACCGTCGTTTCAAGCGGACCTAGTTCCGTTGAGCGCAAGCAAGCCAAGGACGGCTCGGACACACTCCGTAAAGTTGCATTTGGCCTGCTTGCGGCCGTTCTGGTTGTAGGCGCGCTGGCCGTCGCTTGGGTTTTTCAGTCCCACCAAGACGATGCAGCCAAGCGTAGCGCAGTTCAGCAGCGTATTGCCAGCTATCAAGAGAAGATTGAAAGCGTTGACGTCAATCCTTCCAGCGATAGCAGCCGCGTTGAACTTCTCAACCAGTACGAGAAGCTCGATCAAATTGAAGAGCAAATCACTGGTGACCAGAAAAATGGCCAGTTCCGCCTTCCTAACGGCACCGATGACTCAGGCGTCAACATCCTGAACAGCTCAATCTTAGATGGACAGAAGAGAATCCGCGAATGGTTTGAAGCCGACTACAAGCGCAGATTACTTGCAAATAGTTTCAATGACACAGACACTGCAAACACCATGGACCAAAAATCCGTCGCAAATAAACTTGTTGAGCTGCAGGCTCTTCTCGGCGACATAGAGCACGAGAAGGAAATCTGGGACAATGATACTGGTGCCAATTCAACGTATGACTCGTATCACTCTCGCGTTTCCGACCAGATAAAGAAGGGTGAAAGCCTTAAATCTGGAGTTACCGAGAAGAACAAAAAAGAGCAAGAGCAGAAGGATAAAGACAAGAAGTCCGAGGAAGACCGCAAGAAAGCTCAAAAGTGGGTTGGCACCTACAGCGGTACCGGCACTGACGGCAAGCCAATGGAGGTTGTCATCCAGAAGGACGGCACAGTTCTCTGGCGCATTGGCGGTCAACCTGAGGTCCGCGGCACTTGGACTGGAGACGAGAATAAGCTTGAGCTTAGCTTCAATGGCCAGGTCAGCGGCAGAAGCGAACCCTTCACCCTCTCCTCCACCAACGGCGGCAAAACCGTCACTATCAGCTCTCAGAGCAGCACCTGGAACACTGACACACTTTCTAGAAAGTAACGCTTGCTAGAACCAGCTAGAAAGTCGCACATCGCAAGACACAAAATAAGGCGAGAAAATCGATCGATTTTCTCGCCTTGTTATTTGTAATAGGAGCGTTACTCTACGCAGCTGACACTCTACGTGCCAAGCACTCTTCGTGTCGGCCGCTTATGCACCAAGTGCGCGCTGTCCAAGCACCAAAGCACCTAGAATGCCCTGGTTGCCCTCGCAACCTCCAGGGACAACGTAATTCTGTATATCCTCTATCTCTGGAGTGTTGATGTAGCCGTTAAGGAACGCAACAAGTTTCCGCTGGATAAGCGGGAACAGCTGCTTCTGCTCCATGACGCCTCCGCCCAAAATAATGCGCTGAGGTGAATAGCACATCACGTACGTGCAGAGAGCTTTTGCAAGGTAGGCAGCCTCAAGCTCCCATACCTCGTCTTTCTCGGTAAGTTCAACAGCCGGGAGTCCCCAGCGCTCTTGAATAGCAGGACCTGATGCCAACCCTTCAAGGCAGTTCTGGTGATAGGGGCACTTGGTCTGCTGCCACGGATCGTTTGCCTCACGCTCAACAAGGATATGACCAGCCTCGGGATGGAGCATACCGTGCTGGAGTTTTCCTTCAAGCAGCACGCCGGCGCCAATTCCGGTTCCTACTGTCAGGTAGACAACGTTATCAAGGCTGCGAGCTGCACCAAAAACTGCTTCTCCTAAACAAGCTGCATTAACGTCGGTATCGTATCCAACAGGGACGTTCAGTCCATCCTTCAACGCCTGCAACAGATTGAAGTTGCGCCAACCGTGCTTAGGAGTCGAGAGAATCTTTCCGTAGCTAGGCAGGTCAGGATTGACTCCCGTGGGGCCAAATGCTCCAACACCTAGAGCCTGAATAGAGCGAGCTTTGAACCAGCCCACAATCTTTGGCAAAACAGATTCTGGCGCTGCCGTGGGAAAGACCTCGCGCTCACAAATTTTTCCGTCTGGTGTACCCGTGGCAAGAACAATCTTTGTTCCGCCAAACTCAATACCGCCAAGAAGCGTCTCTGCACACATGTTTTTCTCGCCAACTACTTGTTAAGAAGCTTCTCGTACACGTCAATAAAGTCCTCAGCAATAATGCGGAAAGACTCGGCCTGCATAAGCTGGTCCTCAGCGTGGAGCAAGATGAGCGAAAACTCAACATTGCTGTTATCAATTGCGGACTGCTGCAGCATGTTCAGATGTGTGCTATGGCCCTCATTAAAAATCTCTGTACCAGCAAGAATATCTGCACGCGCGCCTTCAATATCGCCCGTTTTTGCCTTCTGGATAGCGCCAATATACATTGACTTTGCCGTTCCAACAGTAGCAATAATCTCAAAGGCTGCTTCTTGCGTAGCAGTCATGCCGTCATCTAAATCCATTTTTACCCCATACTCTTTTCTTGAACACCTGGGAGCTCAGAAAATCTTTTACCGCTTATTTAATAAGCTCAAGTGCGTCGTCAAGAATTTTTGCAGCGTTCATTCTGCCGTAATCAACCATAGGAATGACAGCTACAGGAATAGATCCTGCTGCAGCCTCAACGTCTGCCTTTGCATACGCAATCTGAGGTCCAAGCAAAAAGACGTCTGCGCCATCGATAAGCTCAAGTGCCTTATTAAGAGGATTTGCAATAATCTCTGCATCCAAACCACGAGAAGCAGCCTCTTTCTGGAGCTTCTGAACAAGCAGGCTAGTGGACATTCCGGCGTTGCAAGCAAGTAAGATTTTCATGTGATCTCCTTTTGATGAGCCAGCCACCGAATATGATGGCTGGCTTCAAGTGATACTCAGATTATAAGCTTTACAAACTACTCTGCATCCTGAGTGTTCTCTGCAAGAGCCTCAGCCTGCTTGGCCTGTGCGCGCTCGGAAATTCTCATAAATGGCAGATAAATTGCCATAGCAAGAAGAACCTCGATGACCTGCCAGATAACGGCACGAATGTCGCCACCGGTTGCCAGCCAACCACTCAAGAAGACTGGGGTTGTCCAAGGAACCATAGCAACGCAAGGGCTAATCCAACCAAGGTTGGTGAGCAGGTAGGTTAGGCCGATGAACAAATCTGGAACAAGAACAAATGGAATCATCAAAGGAAGGTTAAAGACGATTGGATAACCGTAAATAACTGGCTCGTTGATGTTGAAGATACCTGGAAGAAGAGAAAGTGCTGCAACATCTTTGGAAGCCTTGTTCTTAGAGAAGACAAAGGTGTCAAGAAGCAGCATCAGAGTACAACCAGAACCGCCGATTAGCGCAAAGGTGTTGATGATCTGCATGTTCATGTAGTGGTCCTGAGGAATTGGCTGACCAGCTGCAAAAGTTGCCATGTTATCAACAATAAGCATGGTCAGGATTGGCTCGATCAGAACACCAGAGATGGTGGACTGGTGAATGCCAAGGCAGAAAAGCAGGTTTGCAAAGGTGTAGATGATGATGACTGCAAATGGACCAGCATTCATAAGGCCCTTCAGTGGGGCAGAAATGCTTGTTGCAATGATGGTCATAAGGTCAGTACCAGCACAAACTGCAAGAAGAGCAGAAGCAATACCAAAGACGGTCAGGGTCAACATCATTGGAATCATGGTGTTAAAAGAATCTGCAACCGCTGGTGGAACGCCCTCACCAAGGCTGACCTTCAGCTGCTTAACGCTGGAGAGCTTAATGAAGATGGTGGTAGAAAGCAGGCCAATGATGATTGCACCAAAGAGGCCGTTAGTACCGGTGAAGGAAGTGGAGAAAGCACCAGTTACATCAACGCCAGTAACTGCATAGCCGGTTGGCAGAAGCTTAGCAACATCAGCTACAGGAAGTGCAACTGCTGCAGCAGCTGCATCAGCGGCGTTTGCTGCATGAAGAACAGCACCTGCAGTAGCAACAATGCTCTGAGGCATCATGATGATAAGTGCAGCAATACCAATAACAACGCAAGAGATTGCGTTTTCAAAACGCTTGTTACGAGCGAGGCAATAACCAATAATGCCTGCAAGAATAACTGCCGAGAAACTCAGAGTGCCCTGAGCAATTGCTGCTCCCCAAACCTTGAAATTAGCCAAGGTAACTGGATCATTTGCAAAGATGAGTGGGAACAGAACGTTGTTGATCAGTACTGCAATACCAGCCAAAATGTAAATTGGGCTGACAGTTGCAAATGCATCGCGCAGGCTCCTCAAATGAACTTGATTGCCTACTTTTGCAGAAACTTCTGCAAATTTATCTAGAAACGATGCTTGGCCATTATCTTTTGCCATGAACAAACTCCTTTCACGAGTTTCTAGTCAACTATATGTGTAGTGGCAACTTGCTTAAGCCACTCAGCTGATTTCTTAAGACGACGGTTGTAGTTATCTTCCAGATCAACCTCAACAAAGCCATAACGGTTCTTGAAGGCATTTGCCCAGGACCAGTTATCGATGATGGCCCAGTAGTGATAACCACGGCATTTTGCGCCGTCCTGAATTGCACGAGCAATCCACTCAAGATGACGACGGACAAAATCAACACGATAATCATCTTGAATTACGCCGTTTTCGTCTTTCTTAAGATCTTCTCGCTCTACGCCCATGCCATTCTCGGAAACAAACCACTCAAGCTCTGGATACTCATCGCGAACCTTCATGGCAAAGTCATAAAGACCCTGTGGGTAAATCTCCCAGCCACGGGATACATTCATCTCTGCTTCTGGCCAGATATATGGATCGGCAAAGTTTGGAATGCCATTCTCGTCAGTATCTTTTGCAGGAGCTTGAATACGCTCTGGGTGGTAATAATTGCAGCCCAGCCAATCCACAACGCCGTCGGCAAGAATAAGTTTGTCCTCAGGGCGAATAGGCAGGTCAACACCACGGGCCTGCAGCGTATCAATGACATCCTGTGGAAGTTCTCCCTTAGTTACCAGGTCAAGCCACCAGCGAATGTTGACGCCGTCGGTCATGCGTAGCGCCTCAAGATCTGCCTCAGATGGATTCTCTTTGGTATATGGTGGTGCAAAGCAGTTGATGAGGCCAATACGAGAGTCCTCAAGCATAAACCCTGCTGCTTTTGCACGGCGATACTCGCGTACGCCAAGCGCGTGAGCAAGTGAAATGTTGTACTGAACAGCACGAGCACGCGAATAATTCTTTACAAAGGGGTACCAGCTGCCCAATGTGTAGCGGACCTCTGGCTCAACAATTGGCTCGTTAAAGGTAAACCAATAACGAATCTCTTTTCCAAACGTTTCAAAAGCAATACGTGCGTAATGTGCGTATGCCTCAACAACCTCACGAGACTCCCAGCCACCGCGGTTGAAGAGGTATTCAGGCATGTCAAAGTGGTAAAGGTTTACAAAAATCTCAATACCAACCTTCTTAGCAACAGCAAAAAGGTGGTGATAGTACTTCTCGCCCTCTGGATTAAGGTTGCCGTTAATGTCCAATAAACGGCTCCACTGAATAGAAGTGCGAATGGAATCCAAGCCAAGAGACTTGAGAAGCTGAAGATCGTCTTCCATTCTTTCTGTAAAGTCATTTCCAGCGTAGGAACCAACGCGGTTGTGGAATGCATGAATGTCCAGGTTAGACCAGGTGTCCCAAAGGTTTGGCAGCTTTCCTCCGTCTTGCCATTTACCCTCGGTCTGTGGACCAGACATTGCCCCACCAAAGAAGAAATTCTCAGGCAACTGATACGACATGTCTATCCTTTCTCAAAAGTATCTAAACCTGACATGTCAACTTTATGAAACAGATATGTTAGGTTTTCTATGTAGTATACTAATGCAAATCAGATAGAATGCAAAGTAAAATTTTGCTACCTGAGGAGGTGTCATGAATAAGTACGACTTGATTGTTCAGGATCTTAAAACTGATATTACTATAGGCACATATCCTGCTTATTCTCGCCTGCCTTCTGTTGCTCAGCTCTGCGAACAATATGAAGTAAGCAAAATTACCATTAATAAGGCACTAGAAGTTCTTGAGCAGCAAGGACTTATCTTCAGGCGAAAAGGCTCCGGCACTTTTGTCAAAAAGCTGGAAGAAGGAACACAAATTAAGCCAAGTAAAGAAATCTCCGGTCAAATGGAAGGTTTCATGGCTGAACACGCTGCCCGAGGCGAGCGCGTTAAATCAAAGGTCTATACCTTTGAAGTTGAGCGTCCCTCTGAATACATTGCTAAAGCTCTTGATATTACTACCGAAGATTTTGTATACAGAATTGTGCGCGTCAGGCTTGTTGAAGGGATTGCGCAGGTCATCGAGTATACCTATATGCCCATTAGCCTAGTTCCCAATCTTAAAATGACCCATCTAGAGCACTCGATTTACAACTATATTGAAAGTGAAATTGGACTTAGAATTGCTAATGCACACCGTGTTATTAGGGCAGTCATGCCTACTGAGGTTGAGGCTTCGAGGCTAGAAATTAGCACAAGCGATCCCCTCTTAGAGGTTGAGCAAATCGGCTATATCGACGACGGTCGTGCGTTTGAATATTCCGTCGCGCGACATGCACATGGCTATGAATTCATGACTATTTCTATGCACTAAACCTCTGACGCAGCGACACAAAAGGCGAGAAGACCAATCGATCTTCTCGCCTTTTGTGTAAATGAATGAGCTTACGGAACGCAACACATGGCGCAACGCAGCTTGGTTGCCGCTCGACGACTACTCGCCCAGGATGACGTGCCTGAACTTGCCGTCCTCGTAGATTCCGCAGCTGTGAGTGCCGTCTTTTGGAATGCCTACAGAACCTGGATTAAATACGGTGACCTCTGGGTGGTCAGCGCTCTGCATGTTGACTTTTCTGTGCGTATGTCCGTACACAAACGCGTCGAGACTTGGCATCTGAGGCCACTTGTCAACGCTGTTGTGAATGCCAGGGCCAAAGACGTGACCATGCGTGAAGAAAATGGTGAACTGCTTGCCTGTCTCAGAGTTCTTATCAAACAAAATATTGTAATCAGCCATGCAAGGAAAATTGAGGACTGACTGGTCAACCTCAGACTCACAATTTCCACGAACGGCAATGACCTTATCGGAAATGCTGTTCAACATCTCAATAACGCGCTTTGGTGCGTAGTCTGCAGGAAGATCGTTGCGAGGGCCGTGATAGAGCAGATCTCCAAGAAGCAAAACGTACTTTGGCTGCTCCTCCTCTATGACCTGCATGAGCTTCTCGCAATAGTCGGCAGCCCCGTGAATATCTGAAGCAATTACAACCTTCATCAACGTATCCTCTCTATACGTGTTTCTACACGTAGCTTCATACGCGTGTATCAATCAATTATTTTATTGTATTAATGGCGTCCAGCCAGTTACAAACGCTGGCAATTCGGTCACCGTGCAAATGCCTGCTTAAAACCTACCGGTCATCCTTGCGTCAGGATCAGCTTCGACCACACGCTGACGAAGATCCGCAATAGCCGCAGGAATCTCATCTATGTTGTACGGCGTCATCTGATACACCCAGTTAATCCAGTTGCGATACAGCAAGTTTGCGTGCGCACGCCAGGTAAACAGTGGCTGCTTTTCTGGATCGTTATCAGGGAAGTAATTCTCCGGCAGACGAATAGGCAGACCCTTGTGGAAGTCGCGCCAATACTCCTCTGCAAGCGTGTCACGATCATATTCAAAATGACCGGTTACAAAAATCTCGTGGAAATCTCTTGTAGCGAGAAGTGCAGGACCGCTGGTAAAGCCCTCAGAAAGTACGGCAAGCTCGGGGTGGTCTACCAGAGCTGATGTCTCAATCGCAGCATGACGAGAATGCGGCATGTAATGTACCTCGTCAAATCCATTGGTGAGGAAGCAATATTCATCGCATAAACGCTGTGGGAAAATACCAAAGAGCTTAGCACCCAGCATTTTCTTAGGAATATCGTGCAGATAATACAGGCCAGCTAATGCGCCCCAACACAGGTACATGGTAGAAAAGACATGCTCCTGAGACCAATCAACAATGCGACAAAACTCATCCCAGTAGTCAACGTCCTCGTATTTAAGGTCCTCGATAGGAGCGCCCGTGATAATCAGACCGTCGTAATTTTTATCTTTGAAGTCATCAAAAGTTGAATAAAACGTTACCAGATGGTCAGCAGCAGTATTTTTAGATTCGTGCGAAGAGATGCGCATAAAATCGCACGTAACCTGAATAGGAGACTTTGAAATTAGACGGAGAATCTGCGTTTCAGTCTGAATTTTCTTGGGCATTAAATTCAAAATTGCCAGACGAAGCGGGCGAATCTCCTGGCGTTCTGCAACTTCTTCCTCAAGCGCAAAAATACGCTCTTCTTGCAGTATCTTCTTAGCTGGTAAACCATCTGGAATATTAATAGGCATGGTAACTTCCTTTGGCTAATCGTTGCACATAAGTATACTTGTTTATATGGAAATAACTTTTGCCGAGCTCGGGCTAAACGAGCAAATTCTGGCAGGCGTAGCAACACTTGGGTTCAGCGCGCCTACTCCCGTGCAAGCCGCGGCAATTCCCGCCGTCCTCGCGGGTAAGGACGTTGTTGCGTCTGCGCAAACGGGAACAGGTAAAACTGCAGCGTTTATGTTGCCTACGCTGCAGCGCATTGCTGGCGAGAAACACGGTGGTGCCGAGAAACCCAACGCAGCCGCCAAGCACAACGCCAAGCGAGACGACACCAAACGCAACGCATATCCTCGCGCGCTCATCATCACGCCAACGCGAGAGTTAGCTGCTCAAATTGATGCTGTTGCCAAGAGCATTTGCGCATCCACCGGTCAGCAGGCCGTCATTGTTACCGGTGGCGCTCGCTACAAACACCAGATAACCGCGCTGCAAAAAGGTTGCGATGTGCTGGTGGCAACACCTGGCCGCCTGATAGATCTTCTCGACAAGAAGCATGCGAGCCTAGAGAACATCCAGGTACTGGTGCTCGACGAAGCAGATCGCATGCTTGACATGGGATTTTGGCCAAGCGTTCATTGCATTATGGAGCAGCTACCCAAGGCGCACCAAACGCTGCTTTTCTCGGCAACGCTCCCTGCATCAATCACATCAACCATTGATGCGCTGCTTAAAGATCCAGAGCGCATTGAGATTGCAAGAACTGGACAAACTGCAGCAACAATCGAGCAACATTTATGCTCGGTCACCCAGGGACAAAAACCACAGCTCCTGAAAGCACTTATTGACTCGTTTAATCCTGCGCCAGAACGCGTTTTGGTGTTCTGCAGGACAAAGTCACGCGTTGACAGTATTTACAAAAACCTTAAAGCCGCAGGTCCCAAGGTTGACGTTATGCATGCGGACCGTCCGCAAAAAGCTCGCGCAAGAGCGCTGGAGCGATTCCGTAGTGGCGCCATTCAGGTTCTTGTTGCAACCGACGTCATGAGCCGCGGCATTGATATCCAGGGCATTGACGCGGTCATTAACTTTGATGTGCCGCTTGATCCTGAGGATTATGTTCACCGCATTGGCCGAACAGGCCGCGCAGGAGCCGCAGGTCAGGCGTTCACTTTTATGGGACCAGATGAGGTCACGCCGCTCAGAGAAATTGAATATTTTACAAAAGCGCTCATTCCTACATGGGATCTACCTGGCTTTTCTTATGACTCGGGTCGCATTATGCTTCAAGAGTCCCGCTCTACCGCCAAGACCACGCGTTCGATGTTCTCGGGATCAAGGTCAAAAGGTAAGGGATTTGGTTTTGGTGGCAGATATGGCCGACACACGTAATCTATAATCAGACGCAGAAAGCATTTCCTCTTATGGCACTCTGCAATTTGATTCTCTAACTTTTGAACATAGATGCTGGGCGCTCACAGACACCCAGCTTTTTGTACGCACTTCTCACGAGAAGGACCATCATGAAGCAACTCCGCCCTTATCCACAGGTTATTATCACCAAGAAAGCTGCTCGCGCACTTGCAGGCGGACATCCTTGGGTCTTTGAGGGCGAGGTTATCCGTGTAGAGCCGTCTCCAGAAAGCGGCAAGCATGCCCAAAATGGTTGCATCGTTGATGTCTTTGAAGAGAACGGCACCTACCAGGGAACTGGTCTTCTGTCAGAAATGAGCAAGATTCGCGTCAGAATTGTGACAAGAAACGCCAACGATAGGCTCAATGAAGCGTTTTGGAGTCGCAAGATTAGCTGGGCATGGGAGCACCGTAAGACCACTATGGGAAACCGCGCTCTACCAGGGGCTGAGCCTGACACCAATTGTTGCCGCGTCATCTTCTCTGAGGCCGACGGTTTTCCTGGCTTAATCGTTGACCGCTACGAGAATGTGCTTGTGGGGCAGGTAGGAACCGTTGGTATGGAGCATCTACGTGATGTCATCTACCCGCTGCTACTTGAAATTTTCTCTGCAGACGGCCAGGTAATCGATGGCATCTACGAAAGAAACGATTCTCCTTCGCGCCTTAAAGAGGGACTTCCACAATATAAAGGCTGGTGGACAGGCTCTTCACTGGACGAGAATAGCTTGATTGCAGAAAGCCTCCTTTCCCTGCCTTCAACTCATGTTCTTGCAACCGAAAACGGACTCAAATTCAACCTTGACCTAGAGAACAGCCAGAAAACCGGCTTTTTCTTAGATCAAAAATATAACCGTCGAGCAGTCCGCCAGCTTGCACGAGGCCGCCGTGTACTGGATTGCTTCTGCCACGTTGGTCCTTTTGGTCTTAACGCCGCAGCTGGTGGAGCAGAATTTGTCCGCTGTGTAGATGTCAGCCAAACCGCCATTGACCTTGCACGCCACAATGCAGAGCTCAACAACTTGGCAGATTGTATGGACTTTACCTGTGCAAACGTTCTTGAATACCTACCAGAGTTAGCGCGAGACCGCACTCAGCTCAAAGCAGAGGGAGGTCCGTTTGACCTCATCATTCTGGATCCACCCGCATTCACTAAGACACGCGACAAGGTTCGAAGCGCTATGCGTGGCTATAAGGAAATCAACGCTGCGGCCATAAAACTGTTACCCCGAGGTGGCTACTTGGCAACTTGTTCCTGCTCACACTTCATGACCAGAGATCTTCTCGCCCAGGCAATTGCTGAGGCAGCTCACCATACCAACATGCAGCTCAAACAAATTGAAGAGCGACAGCAAGCTCCTGACCACCCAATTCTTTGGGGTGTTCCCGAGAGTCATTATCTTGATTTCTTCATTTTTCAGGTAGTTTAAAACCCAAATCTTATTTGCTTTTGCGACGCTCTTTAAAGAACGCTTTGAGCTGGGCAGATGCCTCGTCTGCTAATACTCCGCCTGAGACTGCAAACTCGTGATTAAGTCTTGGATCACCGCTCACGTCAAACAACGTGCCCGTTGCGCCACCCTTGGGATCAAACGCGCCAAACACGCAGCGATCAATACGAGCATTGACCATCAATCCTGCACACATCAAGCAAGGTTCCAGCGTCACGTAAACCGTACAGCCCGAAAGCCTCCAGCGGCCAAGCTTTTTTGAAGCCTCTTGCATGGCGAGAAACTCAGCGTGTGCAGAAGGGTCATTATCTATCTCACGGCGATTATGTGCAACGGCAATAACCTCTCCATCGCACACTACAACTGCGCCGATAGGCACTTCTCCTATCTGAGCTGCAAGTTCTGCCTGTTCAAGAGCAAGTTTCATGTACTTCTGATCAAGAGCAGCCTGTGGGGTCAAAGGCTCTTGCGCTTCGTCGCTCATAGCTGCTCCTCACTTGTCTGCTTGTCGCCGTAAATCTTACGGAGTTCTGTCACGAACCCGTCACGAACCTGACACTAATTTGTCTTCATTTAATTATGAAGCAAAAACCTAACTCGCTAAATCCCCTACTCGCAAAAAACTGAATTATGCGGTAGGATATTACCGCTTTGGAGAGGTGGCAGAGTGGTTGAATGCGGCGGTCTTGAAAACCGTTGAGCGGTGTCCCCGTTCCGAGGGTTCGAATCCCTCCCTCTCCGCCATTTTTGGCAGTCCTCAAGTTTGCACCTTTCTTATATTGTTCAGCTTTACTTCCAGAACACGCCTTCCATCTCACGTCATTTCTAGCTCAACGTTCTTCTCGCCAGTGTGTGGACGAGCATTCCATTTACCAAAAGACTCGTTAGCAAGTTAAAAGCTTTAATCAAAAACGCCTTAGATTTTTAGTTTTGGGTATAATTAACCTGTCCAAATGGATGACTGACACAGGATTGTCAGTGATTGAAAGGATTTAGCATGATTATTGCCGCAGTTGTAGTTATTGTCCTTCTGGTTTTCTGGGCCATTAGCATTCACAACAACATCATCCGCGCAAGCAACAGGTGCGATAACGCTTGGGCAGCTATCGATACGCAGCTTCAGCGTCGTAACGATCTGATCCCTAACCTGGTCAACACTGTTAAGGGTTACGCAACTCACGAGTCTAAGACTTTTGAGGCAGTCACCTCTGCTCGTGCTGCAGTCGCAAACGCTCGCACTCCTGAAGAGAAGATGCAGGCTTCCGGCACTCTTTCCAACGCTCTGACCAACCTGTTTGCTGTTGTTGAGAACTACCCAGAGCTCAAGGCTAACCAGAACTTCCTGGAGCTCCAGGCAGAGCTTACTGACACCGAGAACCGCCTCAGCTACGCTCGTTTGAGCTACAACGACGTTGTTATGAACTACAACAACATCATCGCTGTTTTCCCAAACAACCTTCTTGCTGGTGGACGTTCCCCACGTACAAGCTTCCAGGTTACCGACGAGTCTGCTCGTCAGGCACCAAACGTACAGTTCTAAGAGCTGTTTCGTTTACACTTTGTACCAGTACAGCCCGGTATCTGCATTCACGCAGGTACCGGGCTTTTTATGTGCGCGTTACCTCGCGGATTGAGATGGCCGTTCGCTTGCCGCACATTATCCACTCGCTGGCGCGTCGCCTGTACGCCGCTCGTGCGTCTGCGGTAGCCAAATCCGAGCAGCTAGATTATGTGAAGAGTCTTTACAGCCTCGCAGGAAAATCGTTAGAATAGCTACATCTGTGAATTGTCCTCGCAAGCACAATTCACGTTCTATTGGATAAAGAGAAAGGTCAGCATGAAACCTCGACCTCACAGTCGCTGACCTCTTGCGGTGTGCCGATTTGCACCGTGAGGGGTGAAATCGCAATGCAGTCCCCGTGGCAAATACGCGGAGTTTCTCGCCCAAAGCCACGCTTTAGTCTTCGGACGCATGTAAGGAGCACACATGATTTATCTTTCCCAGTTAATGGGTAATCCGGTTCTAGATTCAGAAGGCGAGAAGATAGGTTCTGTCTCTGACCTTGGAATTGCTACCGGAGAAGTTTTTCCTCGCATCACTTCCCTTGCTTTTATGGGCCCTGGCCGCACGCCAATGATGATTTCTTGGCGCAAGTATGTTGATACCTACGACGAGGACGTCATCAGGCTCAAGGTACCTTCAACTGAGATTCGTTTCTCGTACCTGCAGCCTAACGAAGTCCTTCTGGCCCGAGATATTCTAAACAAGCAGATTGTTGATACGCGCGGCATTCGTGTTGTCCGCGTAAACGACCTCAAGCTTTCCGATACCAGCTCAACGCAGCTGCGTCTTCTGGGCGCAGAGGTTGGCGCACGCGGTCTGCTGCGCAGCCTTTCTCCCCAGCTAGAGCACCTGGTTACCCGCATTGCGCGCGCTATGGGTCACCCCATGCAGGAGCGCATCATTGCGTGGAGCTACATGGACCTGGTTGAGCGCGACCTCTCCAACGTTAAGCTCTCCGTTTCCCACAAGACTCTGGACGAGCTGCACCCTGCTGACGTCGCTGACATCATCGAGCGCCTGGACTCTCGCCTGCGTAGTCAGGTGTTTGCCCAGCTTGATGACGAGCAGCGAGCCGGCGCAATGGCAGAGTTCAACGACGACGCCATGGCAGTTGAGCTCATCGGTGGCCTGAACGAAAAAGAAGCGTCCCGCATCCTGTCCGAGATGGATCCAGACGATGCAGCTGAGCTTGTCTCCGAACTGAGCTACGACCGTGCCGAGAAACTCCTGCGCTTGATGGGCGTTAAGGAGCAGCGCGCTATTAGGCAGCTGCTGGGATACCGCGAGTACACCGCCGGCCGTATTATGACGTCCGAGGCGCTTTCTGTTCCTGAAGACCAGACCGTTGCGTACGCCTTTGATCGCCTGCGCAACTTGGATGAGGATTTTGAGACCGTCCGCTATCTCTACCTTACTGACGAGGATGGCCGCCTGTCCGGAACCGTTACCTTGAACCGCCTGATTGTCTCCGAGCCAGAAACTCGTCTGGAGGAGATTGCCAATAAGAACCTGGTCACAGCCTCACCAGAAGACGACCAGGAGGACGTTGCTCGCAACATTGCAAAATACAACCTGCTGGCCATGCCTGTTGTTTCTGACGACAACCGCCTGCTAGGTATTGTTACCGTCGACGACGCTCTTGACGTTCTGGAAGAGGAGCACGCCGAGGACCTGCAGATTGCTGGTGGCGGCAGAAGCGATTCCGATTCTGGCGACCGTGGCCGCAACATTATTTGGTTCCTCCACCGCAACCTCTGGCTCCTGTTCTGGGTAGCCTCCGTTGTAGGTGCTGCCTTTGTAGTAACGGCTGCAACGTCCAATCCAACTATGGGCATTTTCGCAGCTCTTTGCACCATTACTATGCCAATCTCGCTGAACTTGAGCGAGAATACCGTCAACTACGTGACAAACTTCTTCCTGACAGATGATCCTGGCAGCGAGAAGTCTCCTTCTATCTTGGGCTTTGCGTTCCGCTCGCTTCTGTTGGGTCTTCTGGTTAGTGGCCTCATTTGCATCCTTGGCGCCGCTGCCCATGCCCTGCTAGAAGCGCTATTCCACCCATACGACCCAAGCGTAAGCGAGCTTTATGCCGCACTCTTTGACCAGACGCTCATCCAAATCTTTGGCGCAGCAGCTGGCTCCACGCTTATTTCCTTCCTGCTTACCCCAATTTTCTTGGCTGTACTTCGCCATCGTGATGAGAATAACCAGGAAACCTCAGGTCTCACGCTTACGCTGATTTCCATGAGCCTTTCGGTGGTGACATTCTTCGTCCTCTCTTACGCTCTCTCGCTTGTAGGTGTGATGTAAATGGCGCGAGAGAACGTAAAGGTAAACGACACAGCTGCAGAACTGGGAGCTATTGTCGAGCAGGACGCTGCTAACCAGCTTCCTGCAGGCGACGGTAGTGTTGTCGAGCAGGGCAAACGTGCGTCTAAAGAGAAGGCTCCGGTCAACAAAAACAGCCTCAAGTACATCTTGATGGCAATGGGCCCCGGTCTTCTCGCCGCATTTGCTGGTAACGACGCCGGCGGCATTGCAACCTACTCCAGCGCAGGAGCAACGTTTGGCTACTCGCAGCTGTGGACCGTGCCACTCATGTGCTTCCTGCTGATTGTTGTTCAAGAAACTGCAGCTCGAATGGGCTGTGTCACCGGTAAAGGCATTGCATCGCTAGTCCGTGAGCGCTTTGGTATCCGCCTGTCCACGCTAGCAATGGGCGCGCTGCTGCTCTCCAACATTGCTGTTACCTTCTCAGAATTCGCAGGTATTGCGTCCAGTATGGAACTCTTTGGCATCCCAACGTACGTCTCGGTGCCCATCAGTGCGCTGATGGTGTGGCTCCTAACTGTTGGTGGATCGTACCGCCGCATCGAGAAGATTCTGCTGGCAATTAGCTGCATTTTTGTCACGTACGTGGTGGCCGGTGTGCTGGCTCAGCCTAACTGGGGAGAGGCCCTGCGTGTCACCATCATTCCGCAGCCTTCCGCCGATCCGTCCTACATTTCGCTGCTGGTCGCAAACATTGGTACCACCATCAGCCCGTATATGATCTTCCTGGTTGCATCAAATGTTGTCGAGAAAAACCTGGATACCAGCGACATTCCCGCACAGCGTGCAGACAATGTTGCCGGCGCCGTCCTGGCTGAGGTCATTACCTGGTTCATCATGCTGACCACGGGTGCGGTGCTCTTCCCTCGTGGAATCTCTGTTGACTCCGCTGCCGACGCTGCTCGCGCCCTTGAGCCACTTGCTGGTCAGTACGCAAGTACGCTCTTTGCACTGGGTATGGTTGGCGCGTCCTTCCTTGCAGCATGCGTTCTACCAGGCATTACCGCAAGCGCTATCTGCGAGGCATTTGGTTGGGAGCGTGGAGCCGACCGTAGCTGGCAGGAAGCCCCTGTCTACCACGGCATTATTACCACCGTGCTGGTTATTTCTGCGCTGGTTGTTTTGATTCCAGGCATGAGCCTCTTTGGTATCATGATGGCCGCCCAGGTCATCAACGGTATTTTGTTGCCGATTCTGCTCATCTTTATGGTTATTATCGCGGCCGACAAACACATCATGGGCAAGTACGCCAACGGCCGTATCTGGAACGCGCTGACTTGGTTTACCATCGTCACCGTTATCATCCTGACCATTGTGATGTTCATTCTGCAGGCCATGGGATTGTAGCAAGCGTCACGCAACTGCAACACAAAAAGGGCGAGAAGATCGGTCTTCTCGCCCTTTATTTTATGCGATTAACTGCGGCTTATTACTTGCTTGCCTTATCGAACTCATCCTTGAAGTCAGAGAACATCTTGCCCATTCGACCAAGCTGCATGCCAAAGCCCTTGGCTGCCTTGTTAGCGGTGGCCCGTGCTGACGATTTGCTTGCGGGCTTAGCGTCGGACTTACTAGCAGCGGATTTGTCTGCGACGGCCTTTTCTGCGACGGCCTTTTCTGCGGCGGCCTGCTCCTCTGGAGATGGCTTCTCGAGGTGAACATCCTCTGCGGCAACCGGCGCTGGTCGCTCGGAATCATCTTCTGCATCGGGTTCGGTAGCATCTTCGATGGCACGCTTTGCCTTGGCCAGTGTCTTACCCAGGGCAAACGCGCCCTTCTCGGTAGCCTCTGCAACAGCTTTGCCAGCCTTAGCCGTGGCCTCGGAAGCTTTAGCGGCTGCCGCTGCATAACCCTCGCCCGCCTTTGCCGCAAGACCGCCGGTGAGCTGAGCGTCTGCTGCCTCATCGGAGAGGACCATTGCACCGTTGGAGTAGCCAAGCAGCCACTCTGACTTGATGGCAAAGGAGCCCACCAGCGCCTCTGATCCGGCGTCGTCTCCCACAAGAAATGCCGAAACCACGCCCGTGGCCTGGTCAAACTCAGCGCCCCTCACGTAGCCCAAGCTCTTTCCGCTTTTGGTTCGAGCTTCCATGCCATGCCACAAAATGCACGCATCAAAATCTAAGTTCAAACGCTTAATTGCTGCTTTATCAACGTTATTCTCGGGATCTTTTACGCAAAGACCCAGCTCGATGGTCTCTAGAGACTCTAACGTAACAAAAGCGTCGTCCTGCTTGATCATGCCAGCAATATCGGGCTTCTGAACCATCACGCCCACTACCTGCGAAGGCTGGCCCTGTTTGAATGGCGCAAAAACCACATTGTGGATCTTTCCTAGCTTGGAAAAACGTTCTTCTCCCGCGTGTTTACCCTTTGTAGCAGGCTTTTTGGGGAGAAGAACTTTTGCGCCAAGGAGCTCGGTTGTTTTCACGTGAAACCTCTCTATAAAAAACGGGACGTCCTGAGGCGTCCCGTCACATTGCTTGTAAGCGAGGCTTATGCCTCCTGGTAGACCTCGCCAGCGTTCTCCTGGTCGTGAGACTCAACGTTCTCAATGCGAACTGCCTGGGCCTCAGCGGTTGTGGCGGTTGGCTCTGGAACAACAAAGGAATCTGCAACAACATCAGCAGCGTCAGCAACGGTGTTAGAAGCAGAGGTCACAGCGTCAGAAAGCGACTCACGAAGCTGATCCATGCGCTCACGAGCAAGATCAACCTTTGCGCGGAGCTCGTCAGTCTTTGCGTCAACAGTAGGCTTGAGCTCGTCAATCTTAGTGCTCACAACCTTAGATGTGCGCTCGTAAGAATCAAGTGCGGAATCCCATGCGTCATTGACAGCATCTGCAGCCAAAGCGCGAGTCTCCTCGCCGGAACGTGGAGCCAGGAAAAGACCAGCTACAGCACCAGCAGCAGCACCAAATACAGCGCCTAGAAAGAAACCAGCAGACTTCTTGCTCATAAGTACCTCCTGTTAAACAGCAAAACGCTGTACGTAATCATACCGCAATAAGGGCGTTTATCGAACGGGCTTTGAACGAGGAACGTTAATCATGTTCCAATCGTCTGGAACGTCGATGACCTCGGAGTCATCGGTGGCATCCTCGACAGCTGTTGCCTCGGCGAGCTCGTCGGCGATGGCCTCGTCGTCGGCGTCGACCGCGGAATCGGTGGCTGCGTCGGTGGGCTCAGCGTCGGCGTCGGCTGCGTCAGCTGCGTCGATACCTGCGACCTCGGCGTTGTTCTCCTCAGCGTCTGCAACCTCAGCCTCAACTGCATCAGCAGCAGCTGCATCAGCGACGTCCTCGGAGGAGTTGTCGGCAACGTAATCCTCTGCTTCTACGCTCTCTGCCTGGAGTACAGCGTCCGCCTCAGGTTCTGCGGAGTCTGCGAACTCATCGGTCTTCTCGCCGTCAAGGCTCTGGATGAGTGCAACAAGGCCAGAAACGATTGCGTTGATGTCTGGATCAGCATCGTCCTGGTTGCCATATGCCCAGTTGAGGAGCCACACGGCACTGGAAAGCGAGGCTGCTACCAGAACGTCGTCTGGGCATGCGAGGATAATCTCGTAGAGGCCGCGGCGGGAATCCACCAGAGAAGTCTTGCCGGACGAAACATCTCCTGCAAGGTTGGTCAAGGCCAGGAGTTCCACGGTTACGTGCTCAAGCAGGTGCGCTACCTCGGTGTCGTTGGCAACAAGTCCAAAGCGAGCATCGGCGTCGCCCAAGCACAGGTGCTCCGAGAGGCCAGGCAAAAGCTCAAGCACGCGCTCAGTTGCCTCAGCGTTTTCTGAGGTCAAACGTGGCGCTTTTGCCGAAAACTCAACGGTAGCGGTCAAGTTTTTGGGTCCTACCACAACTTTTTTGATAGAAATCAACTGCGCCATTTCAACCTCTTTCTATTGGTTCACTCTATTGTAATCATTCTTTTAGTTATTCATTTTCTGATGTCTCAGAGTTTTCGCCGGCTGGCTCAGATTCACCGTCTACCTGTGGTTCTGGTGCAATTACGCGCAGCAAAGAAAGGCGGCGGCGGCGCATCGACTGCACGCGGAACACGTAACCATCCTTCTCAAACACCTCGCCCGGACGAGGCAAATGACCAGCCAAATCCAGCACAAAGCCCGCGATAGTCTCATACTCCTCGGACTCCCCTACTGGCCATCCAAGTTCATCCGCATCATTGAGCGAGAAACGGCCATCTACCAGCCACTCTTTATCAGAGAGCTGTGTCAGGTACTTGTTGTCCGGATCAAACTCATCCTCAATCTCGCCGACAATCTCCTCGACGATGTCCTCGATGGTGATGACGCCGGCAGTTCCACCGTACTCGTCAACTGCAATAACCATCTGATCACGGCTTGTCTGCATCTCAGTGAGCAGCGGAATGATGTCTTTGGTATCAGGCACATAGTCCGCGGAACGCACGAAGCGCGCGATCTTCTCGTCACTTGCGTGCTGATCAAGCACTGGCTCCAGCAAATCTTTGATGTGCGCGATGCCCACGATGCGATCGATATTCTCGTGGTAGATGGGGATGCGCGAGAAGCCCGTCTGGCGCATGACGCGAAGGACCTCGCTGATAGTTGCAGTGTCCTCCATAGCGGTCATGTCAACGCGCGGGACCATTACCTCGCGGACAACGGTGTCGCCCATCTCGATGACCTCGTGGATCATGGATTTTTCTTCTTCGGAGAGGTCCTCGGAATCCTTGACGATGTAGCGGAGCTCCTCTTCGGTGACCTCTTGGTGGTCATTTGTTGTGTCGACGCCCATGAGCGTGGTGACCGCATCTGCCGAGGCAGACGTGATGAACACCAGCGGACGTGCAATCTTCATGAACGCCTTCATGGGGCCGACGACTGCTTTGGCAACTGCCTCGGAGTTTGCTAGGCCAATACTCTTTGGAACCAGCTCACCGATGACCACGGAAAAAAAGGAAACAATCAGCGTAATAGCCACGACAGCCAAAGGAAGCGCCAGGTCAGCGTGAACGCCAATGTTGACCAGCCAAGCACCAAATGGCTCGGAAAGGCTTGTTGCCGCAAATGCCGAGGACGCAAAGCCTACCAGTGTAATTGCAACTTGGATCGTCGCAAGAAAATAACCGCGATCAGTGGCAATGTCAATGACGGCAAGGGCTCTTGGATCGCCTTCGTCCACGTCTGCCTCAAGTGCGGCGCGACGAGCACTGACAATGGCCATCTCAGCCGCAGAAAAGAAGCCGTTTACCAAGGTAAGCAGCAGAGTTATTCCAATACTTAACGCAATGTCCATCGAGTGTATGGGCACCTACCTCTTCGAAGTTACTTTTCGTGTAGTCTATTGTACTCTAACGCACTCTACCTTGTAGTCTGCAGGAATTTGACACAGTCTCGCCATGAAATGTCAGTCGCGAGACGCGATGGCGAGGACGACTCCGCTACGTGATAGCGTCAACAAAACATGCGTCGTACTATTCCCGTAACGTAAATCGCTTTTCCCGCGATTTTGACAGCAATTTTAATGACGCAGGTCGCTGTTTTCCGTGGATTCGACTAACAAACGGCCGTCGATCCTGATTAACAAGCAGTTCCCAATATTTGATGCAAGATTTTGAATAACTTACTTAAAAAATTCATCTACATGAATACGTAACATTTACGCCTAGAATTATGTGCCCAAAACGGTAAAAAATGCGTTTAGTTGGGGTTGAAAGTTAAAAATTTGCCAGAATAACCCCAACTAAGACGATTTTTTACCGCACTGAAAATTTTTATCAGGGCAAATGCTATATGCAAAAATGTGTATTCCCCAACTAAACGGCTTTTTTACCGCTTCGGGGTTATTCGGGGTCACTTCGGGACCATTAACGTCATTTTTGCCCACTTAGTCCGCTTAACAGCAAAAGACCCTCACATTCAGCCGAATGTGAGGGTCTCGCTCAATTTCCTGCTAGATTAGAGCTGCTTGCCAGCCTCGACAAGGTCCTTGACCTGCGCACGAACGGCGTCCAGATCCTCATCGGAAGGGAGCCAGCCGATAGCGTGAACAGGCAGTGGTATGGTGAACTCCGCTGCCTCAAGCTCGGACTGGACCATCTTTGGTCCAAGTGGAGCCCAGCCGTAAGAACCAAACGCAAAGCCAATACGGTGGTCGTTCTTTGGAGACAGACCGCTCATATAGGTCAAGAACGCGGAAACGGTAGGCAAGAACTTAGAGTTCAGCGTAGGCGAACCAACGCAGACATACTTGGAATCCAGGAAGTGATACATGACGTTGGAGATGTGAGTCTCTTTGAGGTCGATGAGCTGGGCAGGAATGCCTTCGGCCAGGAAACCGTCCAGAAGAGCGTGGGCCATCTTGTCGGTTGAACCCCACATGGAGTCGTACACAACCAGGGCCTTCTCCTCAAGCTTGCCGGTAGTCCACTCCTCGTACTTGGAGATGATGTCGGCAATGTGGGAGCGCCATGCAACGCCATGAGCTGGGGCAATAATATCGATGTTCTCCAGACCAATACCCTTAACTGCGGTGACAGCAGAGTCAGCCTGACGACCGTAAGGGAGAACGATGTTTGCATAGTACTTGCGAGCCTGCTTCATAACCTCGCAGTAGTCGGACTCGTCCTCAAAGCGGGTGCTTGAAGCGTAGTGCTGGCCAAATGCGTCGTTGGAGAAGAGGATCTTATCATAGTCAGAATACGTGACCATGTTGTCTGGCCAGTGAACCATTGGGGTCTGCACAAAGGTCAGGGTGCGCTTGCCAATGTTGAGCGTATCGCCCGTCTTTACGCCGTTTACGTTGATATTCTCGCCATAGAAAGCCTTGAGCTCCTTGACGCCCTGAGGTGCGCTTGCATAGACCTCAGCGTTTGGCGCGAGCTCCAGAATGCGAGGAACGCTGCCGGAGTGGTCCATCTCAATGTGGTTGCAGATCAGAACGTCAATCTTTGCTGGATCGATGATACTCTTGATGCGCTCGACCAGCTCCTCGGAGAATGGGCGCTTGACGGTGTCAATGAGCGTGACCTTCTCGTCCAAGATAAGGTATGCATTGTAGGTAATGCCCCGCTCAGTGGTGTAGCCGTGGAACTCGCGAGCGTTCCAGTCAAGGGCGCCTACAAAGTAGACATCGGGTTTGATTTCGACAGAACTAAGCATGTGTCCTCCAAAGACCACAGTGCGAAAATTTGACACTACAAGGATATCATTTGCCGGCTAGTGAATGTATGTTCACGTAAACTTTTCAGAAGTTGTCCGAATCTAAATATTTTCCTTGCTGTTATGTTCTTTTGACAGTGTCACCATAAATTACATAGGTCTAAAACGTATCCGGAGAGGGGAACCTATGAAAATGCTACGCGCAATGCGTGAGCCACTGAAGTATGTTCAGGGCAAAAATGCTTGTCTCGAGTTTGAAAAAGAGATGGGCTACATGGGAAAGCGCTTCCTGTTTGTTTGCTCTAACAGCGGCTACAAAGCAACCCACGACATGATCGAGCAGAGCTTCGAGGGCAAGGGCGACTACTACCGTCGCTATGAGGTCTTCGGCGGCATTTCTTCCAACGGCGAGATTAATCGCATGAAGGCTATCGTCGAGGAGGACAACATCGACGTAGTCGTCGCTATCGGCGGCGGCAGCGCTGTTGACACTGCAAAGGCAACCGCATACTACGCTGGCAAGCGCATCGTTATTCTCCCTACCGTCGCAGCTACCGACGCTCCATGCACCGGCCTCTCCGTTATTTACAACGATGACGGTTCCTTTGACAAGTACCTCTTCTACCCACAGAACCCAGATGCAGTTATGGTCGACACCCAGATTATCGCTAACGCACCTGTATCTTTCCTGGTAGCAGGTATGGGCGACGCGCTGGGCACCTACTTTGAGGGCCGTGCATCCATCCGCACCGAGTCTCCTTCCCTTGAGGGAACCGGCATTACCCGCGTTGGTATGGCAATTGCTAAGGAGTGCTACCTCACTCTTCGCGATTATGGTTCACAGGCAATTAAGGCTTGCGAGAATAACGTTGTAACCCCAGCTCTTGAGGCTATCTGCGAGGCAACCGTCTACATGAGTGGTGTCGGCGCTGACAACGTTAACTGCGCAGCAGCTCACTCCTTCTACAACGGCCTCACCTCCCTTGGTGGCCACAGCGCACCTCACGGCAACTGCGTTGCTTTTGGTACCCTGGTCCAGCTTGTTCTTGAGGGCGTTCCTCAGGAGGAGTTCGACGAGATTCAGGACTTCTGCCTTGAGGTTGGTCTTCCAACTACCCTCGAGGAGGTTGGCATCACCACTGACGAGCAGATCAAGAAGATCGCTGAGGCTGCTTGCGTTCCTGGCGAGACCATCCACAACCTCGCTGGCGATGTCACCCCTGACGAGCTCTATGCAGCTATCGTTCAGGCTGACGCTATGGGCCGCTCTCTTAAGGCTTAAGTTTTTAGCTGCACATTGCGCTGCGACGTGACAATGTGCCGCAAGGCACGCCCGAGCGGCAGGTCACAACAGCGCACCGCAACGGCGCACCGCAACAGCGTACCGCAACAGCGCACCGCAACGGCGCATTTGCTTGATACAAAAGAGGGACCGCATTTGCGGGTCCTCTTTTTTGTTGCAGTTTTGATGTGTTACGAGAAGTGTAACGGTGCAGCACAAGCGCGGACGTACGCGAAACTGCGGCAACGCAGGCGCACACGGCAGACACACGGCGCAGACGCAGATCGTACGGGTGAAGCTGCAGCAACAGCTGCGTTTCAGCACCGTTTACAGACCCAACGCCTGCTTGACGTCTGCGGCAATAAGCTCGGGCTCCAAATGACTTTCTCGCATAAGACCCGCAATGTTGACGCGGTCGTAGAAGGCCTTCTTGACGCCGTAATTCAGCACGCGCGCGGAAGAAGTTCCCAGGTAGCTAGCGATATTCTGTCCCCAACCACCCTCGATGATGCCGTCTTCAATGGTTACGATAACGTCGTGGTCTTTTACCAGGTTGTCGAGCAGATTCTGATCAATGCCAGAGGCAAAGCATGGCTTAACCAGCGTGGCTTCAATTCCCAAGGTGGAACTAAGAGCCTCGACGGTTTTCTCGCCAAGGTCAAAGAAATCGCCCAGGGGAAGAACGGCCACCTTGGAGCCCTGGCGCGTAACCTCGAAGGTATTGAGATCGTCGAAGTTTGTGCGAATGGGACCCTCAGAGTGAACCACGGGACCGGAAGGAATTGCGATGTAGACAGGGTGTTTGTCCTGGTCAAGTGCCCAGTCGAGCATGGCGATGTACTCCTCAGCATTGGACGGCGCGAGGTACACCATGTTAGGGATGTTTGCGATCATGGAAATACTGCTGAGGCCCTGGTGGGTGGCGGCCATCAAGCCCCTAATGGAGCCAGAGCCCACGATAACCGCAGAATTCTGGTTGAGCGCCAGGTCCTGGGTTAGCTGATCGTAAGTGCGCTGGATGAAGGTTGCGCTTGAGCCCCAAACCACGTGCGCACCGGCGTGAGCTGCGCCGGAAGCCATTGCAACTGCGGTTTCTTCGGCAATGCCCACATCAAGGTAGTGCTTTCCCAGCTCTTCTCGACGTTCCTGCGTAAGGCCGAGAAGACCAGGAACAGCCGACATGAGCACGAGGAACTTCGGGTCAGTCTTTGCGCGCTTGAGCGCATACTCTGCGAAGATGCTGGCATACGACTCGGACGAACCGGATGTAGGGCTTTGACCAGTCTGGATGTCAAACGGCATGTGCCAGTGCCACTTCTCCTTGTTTGCCTCTGCGGGAGCGTAGCCTTTACCCTTGAGCGTATTGATGTGGACCACGACCGGATGAGTCGAGTCTTTCACCTGCTCAAATGCAGCGATAAGAGCCTCGATGTCGTTGCCGTCGTTGACATACAGGTAGTCCAGACCCATCGATTTAAAGAGGTTGTTCTCGGCAGCTCCGTTAGTGCGGCGCAGCTCAGCGAACTGGTCGTACATGCCGCCGTGGTTCTCGGCAATGGACATCTGGTTGTCGTTAAAGACGATGATAAAGTTGCTGTTCAGCTCATCGGCAACGTTCAGGCCCTCGAGAGCTTCGCCGCCTGACATAGATCCGTCACCGATAACTGCGATGATGTTCTCCTTGCCGCCCATAATGTCGCGAGCCTTTGCCAGGCCAAGCGCCAAGCTGATGGACGTGGAAGTGTGGCCGATTTTGAAGAGGTCATGCGGGGTCTCAGCGGGATCAGTGTAAGGAGACACCGAGTCGTAAAGCGCAGGATCCATGTATGCCTGCTTGCGGCCGGTGAGCATCTTGTGGGGATACGTCTGGTGCGAGACGTCGTAAACGATATGGTCAACGGGCGAATTGAACACGGTATGAAGCGCGATAGTTGCCTCGACGATGCCAAAGTTCGGACCAAAGTGGCCGCCATGCTTTGACTCCATGACCAGCAAGTTGTCGCGAATCTCCTGCGCAAGCACCTTGCGAGCCTCCGCATTCAGCTTCTTTACGTCTTCCGGTCCATTGATATGCTCTAGGTACATGTGCAGCCTTTCTTTAAACGAGCTGAAATGAGCAGATTGTTTGTTTGCCGTATGACGCACGGGGCACGGCGCGGGGTGCGTGGGGCACGGCTCGGGACGCATGGGGCGCGCACGAGGCGCGCGGCCTCGGTCAACCACACCGTACGAGCGACGCATTAGATGTGCAGGTCAAACGTGCAGGTCAAGCACGTGGCAATCTAGACATAGCATTGATGCGCGAAGTTACGTTTTTAATTTACCCAGAATAAGTTCATGAATTTCTAGAAACCTGATTTTCTGCTGCATCTTTAGCCGCTTGTACTGTTTTGATGACGGCCGAACACACCTATGTCGGATAATCTGTCAAAAAGACGTATACATGACGCTAAAAATAGCTAAGACATGCAGATTATCATCATTAGGTGTGTAATATACCCTCAATTGAGCAGATTATCCGACATAGGTGTGTTGCTTAGAAGTGGAATTTACCTATAGTTAGATTTTTTATATATGCCTATTCGTTTTCCAGCATATTAAGCAAAATTTATGCATAGAGATGCATATCAAGTAGTATGACCATCTAGCTGCCTGGCAATCTTGATCAGGAACATGCCGATTTCCCAGCGAGGCCCGCCAAAACTGCACTATTTTGCGCGCCAAGTCTAAATCCCGACGCTAACACGCTGCAGAAACGCAAAAGAGCCCTCGCATCTGGAAGATGCGAGGGCTCGTGCTTGCAACTCGTTATCTACTTGCAGCTTAGCGCTCGCCGGCGGCGCGACGCTCAGTGTACTCAGCAGCAAGACGAGCCTGGATATCGTGTGGCACCTGCTCGTATCCTGCCAGCTCAACGGTGTACTCACCCGTTCCGCGCGAGAGGGACCTCAGCCTTGTAGCATAATCGGTAACCTCAGCGTATGGGATTGTTGCCTTAATGGTAGTCTCACCAGCGGAAACACCGGTGCCGGAAGACATCCCCTCTACGCGACCGCGGGAAGCGGAGACGTCGCCCATGACGGAGCCTGCGTAGCTGTCTGGAACGGTAATCTCCAGGTGAGCCATAGGCTCCAGGAGAACAGGTTCTGCCTGGTCAACGGCCTTCTGGAAACCAATGCGAGCGGCCGTCTTGAATGCCATCTCGTTGGAGTCAACTGGGTGGTAAGAGCCCTCGTAGACAGCAACCTTAACGTCAATCATAGGATAACCAGCCAAAACGCCTTCGCGCATGGTCTCCTGGACGCCCTTATCAATAGCGGGGATGAAGCCGCGCGGAATGTGGCCGCCTACGATTTCATCGACAAACTCGTAGCCTGCGTCTGGGTTTGGCTCAATGCGCAGCCAGCAGTCACCGTACTGACCGGAACCGCCGGTCTGCTTCTTGTGCCTACCCTGAGCGCTTGCAACTCGACGGATCGTCTCGCGATATGGGATTCGGAGCGCAACTTTATGTGCGGAAACGCCGGCTCGCTGCTCAAGACGCTCGAGAAGAACGGCTACTTGTGCCTCGCCGATTGCAGAAACAATGGTCTGGCCGGTGTCCTCGTCGCGCTCAACCTTGAGGGTTGGATCGGCGTCGGCGGCCTTCTCCAGGAACGCAAACAGCTTGCCTTCGGTGCCGCGCTCATCAGGCTCAATGGCCGTACGGTACAGGGAGTTGGGGAACCTGAATGCGGCGGCCTCAACCTTGCCGGTAACGGAAAGCGTGTCGCCCGTCATGGCCTCGAGCTTTGGAACTACCACGATGTCGCCGGCTGCGGCGGTGCTGACGTCGGCCGTCTCTTTGCCGCACATGCGATACAGGTGAGAAAGGCGCTCGGGCTTGCGTGTGCGAGCGTTGATAAGCTCGGCACCTGCAGAAACAGTACCTGCCAGAATCTTCACAAACGTAAGCTTGCCATTCTGTGGATCTTGCAGCGACTTAAAGGCAAACGCCACAGGACGCTCGTCGTCAGGTGAAATATCAAGCTGCTCGCCGTTTACCAGCGGAATGCGGCCAAAGTCGGACATAGTTGGGAACCAGCCATCAATGGCATCGAGCAGCGAAATAACGCCTTCTTCGCGGACGCAAGAACCCGAGAAAACAGGAACAAAAATGCGCTCCATAAGTGCCTTGCCCAGCAGGCCCTCGAGCTCTTCCTGCGTAATCTCTCCGCCCTCAAGGTAGCGCATCATCAGCTCATCGTCTGCCTCAACAACCAGCTCGGTCAGAGCAGCGCGAGCAGCCTGGGCCTCTGCTTGGAACTCGGCAGGAATGTCTGTAATCTCAGGCTTGCCATCTACCAGCTTACGAGCCTTCTGATGAACAACGTCAATGATGCCAGAGAAAGCCTCGCCGGAACCCATTGGAATAGTTACCGCACCAAGTGAGGAGCCAAAACGGTCCTGGAGCATGGCCATTGCGGTCTCGTAGTCTGCATCAGGGCGGTCCAAGCGGTTGATAAATAGCGCGCGGCAGAGAGATAGATCCTCAGCAGCAAACCAAAGCCTGGTAGTAATAGTGCCAGGTCCACTAGCTGCATCAACGACAAACAGCGCAGTCTCGACAGCGCTCATTGCCGAATAGGCGTCACCCACAAAGTCAGGATAGCACGGTGCGTCGAGCACGTTAATACGTGTATTTTCCCAGGTAATTGGTGCGATAGTAGTAGAGATGGAGAATCCGCGCTCTGACTCCTGTGAATCGTAATCAAGCGTGGGCTTTGTACCTGCGTGGCCGCCTAAACGAGTAGTTGCACCCGTCAGATGCAGCATTGCCTCGGCAAGCATGGTTTTGCCCACGCCACCTTGGCCCACCAAGACCACATTCTTTACCTTAGAAACATTTTTTTCGGCCATGATGCCTCCTCTGACTGCGGTAAGCAGCCGAGAAGGTCAGCCGATAGTACGCGCCCGAGTCTAGCGCGATATGCTTCGGCCCTTCCTGCTACTTACCGAACAAGAAAACCTCTAGCCACCCTACCGTACCGCAAAGCACAAAAAGAGACACCCACCATTCGATAAACGACAT
>ERZ773055.278-NODE-278-length-34439-cov-12.207422_pt1 | contig 34439 bp, 53 predicted proteins | sample MGYA00580515_ERZ773055 | MGnify/ENA primary metagenome ERZ773055 (study PRJEB29015, sample SAMEA2737993) | human oral metagenome | biome: human oral; feature: human-associated habitat; material: dental | place: China | collected 2064 ...
GTTCAAAAAATTGTTGTAGATTTTGAAAATCAGAGGGTTAAAACCATATTCAAAATACGAAAAGAAATAAAATAATATGGCTTAAAAAATGAAACTAATTTAAGTAGTACTCATTAGTATCTAACTCTAGCACTGTTTTGTCAGTTTTTATTAATCATTGGAAAATTGAATGAGGTAAAAAATAACAGTTTTTTTTCATAAATAAAGGTAGAAGCGTAGCTTAGACATTACTCTCAACTACTATTTCTACCTTTTATACTGAATCTAATTATATTGGTTTTCTCCAAAACTCCAAGTTATTTTATATTAGTATTATTATCTATATTTTTCAGCCTGTGTATTCCACATTTGGTAATATAACCCTTTTTTATTCATTAGTTGTTTATGATTACCTTCCTCTATTATCATTCCATTATCCACAACCAAGATACGATCCATATCACGAATGCTTGATAGTCGATGTGCAATTACAATTGTAGTTGTAGTACTTGCCATATTATATATAAGTCTCATCACTTGCTCTTCCGCGATTGGATCTAATGCCGAACTTGGCTCGTCAAATAATATTAATCCAAATTCACCATTCAATATACGAGCAATCGCTAGTTTCTGTACCTCACCACCCGACAACACAATTCCATCATCAGAAAATTCTTTTGTTAATTCACTTTCATGATTTTGTAATTGTTGCGTGAGTTGGACTTGTTCTACTACGGACGATATGTCATCTTCTATATGATCTTTATAAATATCTAAATTATCTTTTATAGAAAATGCATATACATTTGAGTCTTGAAATACTGTTCCAATATTCTTTCTATACTGTTTGGTATCATATTCTCTCAAGTCGATACCATTCACTTTAATATAGCCATCTGTTGGGTCATATAGTCTTAGTAATAATTTTATCAGTGTAGATTTACCTACACCATTTTTACCAACAATAGCTATCTTTTCTCCAGCATTAATATGAATGTTTACATTATTTAATATCGGTTTCCCTTTATCATATTCAAATGCTACATTTTGAAATGTAATTTCATATGGAATTCGTGCTACACTTCCTACACAATCCTCAATTACTGGTTTCAATTGATAAAACTCTTGGATTCGCTTTGCATAGATATCAATCTGATGGATATCTTTAACTTGATCAAATAGTTCTGTTAAGCAATCACTGATTTTATTGATAGATAAGATTGCAGTTATCCAGACGGCACTCGCAAGTAACGAATTATCTATTATACTCTTCAATAAGAAAAGCATGGACAATAACATCATAAAATGATATGCAAAGCCACTGAATACAGCCCATTTACAAAGGCTCTTTGCATAATCTCGCATATAACTTTTCTGCTGTGAGGTATTTCTATCATATTGTTTTAGAATAATATCTTTTAATCTTGTTGTGCGAATATCTGCACTATACTCTTTTAAATAAAACAAACGCTGTATATAAGAGAATTTTCGGTTAGTATGTACAACTTTCTTCTGCCTTTCAATATAGAACTCATTATATTTAAAATATCCATATGTTCTTAATATTGTCCCAATTAGAATTAAAGCTAAGATAATAGGATTAATTGTAAATAAAAGTACTGCTAAGGATAGTATTTGCCCTATTGACGCAATACAACTGGTTAGTACCGAGAATGCTTTACCCGATTGCTCTGCAGTATGTTCTATTGCCCAAGTATAGTTTTCATAAAACTCTGATTTATCTAAATGACAATAATCTACTTTTGCGGAAAATTCATAAATTTCTCTGTTGATATTCGCCTCTACAAGGGCTTCTGACACATCTCTAAAGTAGATATTATACAAATCTTCAATTGCTGGAATCAAAAAATCAATTAGTTGAAATCCAATAATACCGATAATAATTTTTACAGTAGGACTCTTTGTATCGATAGAAGAAATAATAAATTCAGGAAAGATAACGTCACAAAAATTTAGAAGAGGTACTAATATTCCAAAGAATACTAGTGAAAAAACAAAATATTTTTTTGCATATCTACTATAAGGTTTTAATAACCATAACCAATTTTTCATATTATTACTCATTTATTTCTTTTAATACATGATGCTCTTTAAAATAGTGAATTGTGTTTTCAATATCTTCAATAACTTTTTGTTCAAGTAATGAATCAACTTGGAATTCTAACTGTAACTTATTTTTGATATCATTTATACTTGTTACTGCATCATTATATAAATAACTATAAATGCGCATTGTGATAGTATTGCAATAGAATACTTTTGAATTTTTTGGGGATATCATTAAATAATCATTAGAGGAAATCTTTTTAATTTCAAGATTAATAATAAGATACTGTCTATTTTGAAATTGAATTTTCTTCATAATCATCTCTTTCTATCTTTAGTAATTCTTTTTTGCCAGGGATAACTTCAGATAATATCCATCCGTCTTTTTTTCCGCTTTTTAATAATTCGTAGAATATATATTTCATATATTTGATTATTTCTGCACATTCCCACTCATTTGAGCCTTTATTAGATAAGGCCCTTATAGGGCAACCTCCTCTACAAAATCGAAATGCAAGGCAGTCTTTGCATTCCTTCATACGGTTTCTTATTGTGGTTAGTAGTACGTCATTGATTTGTTCATTCCATACTATTTTATTATTATCTATTTTTCCTAATATCGTTTTGTATATATTTGATTCAATACAAGTAACAATTTCTTTTTCCGGAAGTAACCATGGGCATTGATAGTTTGTGGATACAGCTCCGCATGGAGAATCGATTATCTGCTTAGGGAAAAATAATTCATTGATTTTGTGAAAATTATAGTTCTTTTTTGCGTATTCCTGTAAGTATATATAATGTTCAAAAAACGAATTACTATTGATGTTTTTAAAATCTTTAGCCCTGCCTAATGGTAATACTGGGCAAATGCTCCATGTAAAGTTTTTTCCGATAGAGGCAATCAAATAATCTAACATTAAGTGCATATTGCAAAAATCTTCATTGCAAACAGTTGTTCTGACTTCTGTGTCGATTTGGTGATTTATAAAATATTGGATAGTTTCAATAACTTTGGCATTAGTCGGTAAACCAAACTCTTGTATTCTGTTCTTGTTCTGTATTTCTTCAAGACCATCATATGAAATCATTACTTTATTTATATTGTTTTTTATAAATTCTCTTTGAAAATTATCCAAATACCCATTTGTTGTTAAACCAAGTGAATAATCAATCTTATTTTCTGCACAAATCCGTTTAATTATCATTACACTTTTTCTGAATAGATCCCATTTTGATGTTTGCTCTCCACCACCAGTTAGATATATCTTTAATTTTGCATTTTTATTTATAAAGATTTTATACATACGATGGAATTTAATCATTTCTTTTATATACGTTTCCACATCGCTTTCGGTAACGGAAACGTTATTTGCCATTGCTGAATCAATACAATATCTACATCTAAAATTACAATTTCTGGTCAAGCATATCCCTATCTCTGTAACGGGGAGTATCCTTAGTTTGTTGACTTGAGTATTTCCTTTATTCTCTGAAATATCTGGAATATGTTGCTTGGAAATATCGTTTATCTTATTAGATGGAATTGTATCAGAAAAAAATAATAAACTTTTCGAATCAAAATAATAATTATCTAGATGTAAAATCATAAAATCTCCTTAATTTTAGTAAGAAAACGCCAGATTGCTCTGGCATTTTCTTTTTAAGTATGTGTTGACTTTCCGGTTGCGCATTTACAGCCGGTGCTATCAATAATTATTGATTGTACTGTCTCTTCGCATACATCAAATTCAATTATTTCAGGTGTTTCGTACATATATATTAACCTCCCTTCATGTTTGTGTAAATTTTAACAAATAATATAATAATTTTCAATGACTGAATTTTTTGCATTGTACTTTATAATTATATTTTTTGGGGGGTCAATGGGTTTTGCTTAACGGAAAAGAGAAATGCTCACATGCACAAGTGAAAAGGAAATTAATAAAAAGTTGTTGAATAAGAATATACAATTGTATATAATATACCTATAAGTTATTTAAAGTTCTTTATTTGGATAGTTTGGAGTACTCGCTCCATGGCCAAATAAACCGCTTAAATAGCGGTTTTTCTTATGCTTCGGTCAACTTTTGGTCAACTTTTAGATAGTTTTTCGATAATATTTAACATTTCGACATCTGTTTGTTCTAGCAGATGTGAATATGTATTTAAAGTGATGTCAATCTTGCTATGACCAAGATGCTTTGAAACTGCAATGATGTTGCATCCGTTACTTATTGCGTTTGTAGCAAAGCTATGACGTAGACCGTGGATTGTTACTTTTTGATTAATCGTAACTGCTTTTTTCTTGGCTCTATCAAATTCACGCTGGATTCCTGAAATAGATAACGAGTGCTCAGAACCAAACAAGTAAACTCCATCTGTTTCTAACAATGGTTTAATTGCATCCATCACAATACCTGTTAAATTGATTTTGCGAGGCTTTCCTGTTTTCGTAGGTAATTCTCCATTTGTAAAATGTTTGATGGATTTAACGATGTTTGCCGTGCATTCTACGACGTTTATATCATCGTGGTGTAAGGCCATTGCTTCACCACGCCTACATCCGGTCCAGTACAGAAAGATGAAGAACTTCTTATATATTTCTATTTCTACGAATTTTAAGAAAGTATTGAATTCATCAATAGTCCATACCTGTTGCTCTTCCTGGATTTCTCTAGGACGTTTTAGAGGTTTAAGCACATGATCAACTGCAGGTAATCCATAAAATTTGTTTGCATAATTGAACACAGCTCGAACATATTGCACAGTTGTATTTTTGGTTCTGAATGCATACATATCATTTTTTGATAAATCTGCTCTCCAAGCATCTAATTGCAATGGAGTTATTTTTTTAATTGGTTGTTCGTAGTATTCGGAAAATCTCTGAACAAAGTGAGTTCTTTTAATCTGGCGCATCGTATCTGATGATTCAATGCTATCCATGTATTTCTCTGCCATTTCTTTAAAAGTTAACTCGCCTGATGTATCTTGTGTTAATCGTTGTGCATCAGCTTCGGCGTGTAATGCGTCTCGCTTCGTTGCAAAGCCGCGTTTCTTCTTCCATGATACTTTATCTGTGATTGGGTTTTTCACTTTAAATACGTAATACCATAGCCCTGTAGACTTATCTTTTGATACAGACATATATTTACCTACTTTCAAATCAATATTATAAAATTGAGCACATTAAAAGTACTTGAGCATAATGGCATATCTTACAACTTAAAATAATGATGTATTATATTTTTTTGAATAAATCGTTATAGAATACTTTCAAGAGTTCTTCTATGGATGTTCTTAATTGAAAGATATGATTCGATTTTTCTTCTTCATTAGCAAATACAATACGAACAGCAGCATCTTCTGCAGTTGTAATTTGCCTTTGAATTTGCAAAAATTTATTTGAATTTGTAAATTTAAATACGGTTGAGATTTCAAGGATGTTAAGTAACAAATCGTCTAATGATTTTAGGTTTTTTTCAGATGTATTTGATAAGAATTCTTCAGTCTTTAATGGTAAATGATATACAAGTTTTTTGTTTATTGGTTTAAGAATTAAATCATTTTTTTTATTTTCAAGCTGAATATTATTTGCAATTTTATTTGCAGAATATGCAGCTACTGCAGAACATATTGCAGCAATTGCTGAAAAAGCATTAGTTATAATAGTAATTAAGTTTTCCATATTTACAATAGCGGTAAGGTCCGACGAATTTGCGACATAACAAAAGGATTTTCACTTGAAAAGTGTATATGTTTATAGATGTTTTCTTTCCCAAATCTTTCAAATACTAGTGAGCAGAATCCTTGCACGAATGAAAGAGATATCCAATTTACGTTTTCTGGGATTACTATTTCATTTATTGAATCCCAATCAAATTTTTCATAAACCTGTTCTTGAAAAACCTTGATACCTTCAGGGTTTCCAGTTAATACTCCATGTTTCTTTTCATCTATTTTTAATATTATTTTATTCATATCATACCTCCGCTTTTAATTAGCATTAGATTATATAAGATACCATTTATACTATAGCATGGATTAGCAAAAATATTCATGTCGGGGATTTCATTTAAACTATTACATTCATTAAATCCAAACATATGTGTAGTCGGATTTTCTTTTACATATTTTTCATCAAAATACAAGCAAATGTTATTGCTAATTAAATATGATTTATGCTGATCTATTTTACCTTTTATATTTTGAAGAAATGTTGGTAGCCCTGTTCCACCGTTCATTTGTTTATCTCTTCCTGTAACATTATGTTGCATTGCAGCTAATGTTGAAAAATGTTCAACGGTATATTCTTTTGAAAAATTATTTTTTTGAATTGAAAATGCATCTTTTACAAGTTGATGTGATAGTGAACTATCCATTAATTTTCTTTTTATATCGCAATATATAGGTAGATCGGATAAACATAATATGCATATAGAGAATAACAAAAATGGATCATTTGAGTTAGTTGGATGAATTGGTGTGACATTCAAATAAATTAAAACACTTTCTTTTGAGTGCTCTAATGCATTATTAACTAGCTCATCAATTATTATGAGAATTTCGTTGTTAAAATTTTCGTCTTGCGAATATATAGATAAATAATTCATCATACTTTTAATTGCTAAACTCATCTGATCATTACTGATAGAATCATAATTGATTACTTTCCAAAAGTAATGATCCTTTATATTCTCTTGGTTTTCGCCGGAAAAGCATAATTTAACAAATTCTTCTCGAGTGATTTTCTTTGATAAATATTGATGCATAGGGGTACATTCAATCAGTCCATTTGTAATAAGATTTAGATTCTTAATGATAGGGTGAGGGATTGAGATGTTAATGTTTTTAAATTCATAAAATATATAAGCAACTATTAAATTAAAGTACACAACTGTTGCAACGTCTGGGAATAAATCTACTCTTACATTAAGCGTAATTTTCTTTATTTCTTTTTTGTGATTTATCAAATATTTTATTTTTTGCATTAATGTATTGATGTTTTTAAAATTAAATTGAGAAAAGCAAATATCAATTGTTACTTTTTTACTTTTGGGAATGTCGGTTTTTATTTCTGAGATATTATCAACCATTTTGTCTGTATTTAGCATAGCGTTTTTACAATACCTTCCTTACTTCAACAACCTTTTCATAATTTCTCCCTTATATCTAATCAAATGCATCCGATTACCTTTCCAACTGTAATCATATTGTCATAGTCAGAACAGTAAATATCTTGATACTGCTTGTTGTGTGATATTAATTTGCCTTTGCCAAGCTCTTTAACGAAACTTTCACCATTGATTATGAATACGCCGATTTCGCCGATATTCAGTTCCGATTGTTTCTTCACTAGCAATTTATCTCCGTCATAATAAGTAGGTTCCATAGAATGACCTCTAACAGCAATGACAAGATCAGCTTTATTGTTTAAAGGTGTATCTGGTAATGAGATTGCAGTGCAATCAAGATCATCGAATAGATACTCACCATTACCTGCAGACGCTCCTACAGCGTAATAAGGCTTTGTAATGTATGCCGGCATATCTTCTTCAATAACCGTGTTGCAACGCTCATATTCAACATCTAACACATTATTTATCACTTTTCTGCCGTAGCCATCTAAGCTACGGTATTTTTTTATTAAAGATTGTTCAGCGAGCGTTACTTGAAATTCTGAATCACCATAATAATCCAATAAATATGACAATGATATTTTCAGGACATTACATAATTTAACTATTTTTTCTGCGTCTGGTTTATTTAAATCACGTTCCCAATTTGAGATAACTCCAGATGATGATTTAATTCCTATTAACTCAGCCAATTCAGTTTGAGAAAGATTATTTGATTCTCTCGCTTTTTTAATACGTTCACCTAATGTATTCATCGTTTCACCTCTTTTCATTCAAATTATATAGAATTAATTTATATATTTTCAAGAAAATCACGATAAAAATATAAGAAAATCTCGATTTCTTTATTGACATAAAAGAAAAACACGAATAATATGTATATGTATCGAGAAATACTCGAAAGAAAGGAGAATATTTCAATGAAAATCGAAGACAAAATCAAAAATATCATTGATGAATCAGGAAGAAGTCAATTGTGGATTGTTGAAAAAATGAACACACTTCAGCCAAATCTTTCAATGAATAAAGATAAATTAAGTTCGATTGTCCGAGGAAAAAGAAAAATGACAGCAGATGAATTATTGATCTTCTGTATGGCGTTAGAAATTAGTCCAGATAGATTATGTGATCAAGAAGCATAGCAAGGAAAGGAAGGCCGTATGAATAAAGATGAAAAGCCCATAGAGGAAAGAATATTCACTAAAGAAGAAAGGCAGCTTTTCTCACTAATCTATAAAAGAGAAAAAGCTGCAATGAAGAAAGGATTTCTAATTGGAATTTTTATAGGAATTATTGCTACTGTCTTGTTTCAAGCCATAGCAGGATATTAAGGATAAGAGATATCAAGGAAATCAAAATTGCAATCCAATTTGGAAGTGAATTGAATATTTTCCATCTCTGAACGATGCAATAGCGCTCGTATTGTTCAGAAAGATGATAGGTATCAGTACCTATGTTAATGCCGAATTCATCAACTTTATCTAATAAGTTTTCGGTCAAAAAACCGTAATCGCAATACAAGCGATGAAAACATTTAATTTCATCTCGATGCTGATTTTTCTTGAAGTGAAAGGTAAATAAAGAGCGCCGTTCGTCCTTATTCAAAACAATTTCTTTGATATCTATCATGTTAATCACCTCTTCGGTTTAATTATATATCAACTAAAAAGAATATCCACAACAAGGAAAGGAGGGGCGATATGCTACATCATTACATTACAAGATATGTCGATGAAAATGGTAATGACATTGTAGAAGCTTGGCTACAATTCAACTTTTTTAAATGGTGCTTCTGCTTTTCAAGAAGAAAAAAACTGGTTAAAAAGACAACCGCTAAAGGAGTTTAGAAAGGAAAATCTGAGATGGAAAAATATGACAATTCAAAACTTGTTAGAATTCCGTATCTGAAAAAAACAGATGTCGGAAGAATTACGGGGTATCGAAGAAAAGACCTGAACGCCTTGTTCGATGCCGCACAGGAAATTGATAAGCGAGAGTTAGGCATCAACTTCATGTTTTCTTACAAAGTAAGAACAAAAACCGTTGCAAGATTAATCGGATACACATTGAAAGAATTAATGAATATGTATCCAGAGCAAAAGAAAAACGCTCCATCCGTCGAAAGTCAGAGCGCTAAGTAGTGGCTGATTAAAGCCACTCTCATTATATCAAATAGAAAGTTGAGAGTTCAATATGAAAATAAGAAAGAACGTAATTAATACACTCGAAGAAATAGCACTAATTGGAATGTATGCATGCATTTTTGTAAGAGTGTTTTTATTCTTGGCAGGGATCGACCTATGAATTCACTAATTATTAATAAGTTACATCGCCTAAAAGGTGAGCCTGTAGAAGAAATTATCGATAGCGATGGTGTAATTCTAAATGATGATCAAGCTGAAGATGCATTGCAATTTGAATTATCGAAACTGGATGCATTTCAGAGAAAAATAAAAGAGATGAGTGATCAATGTGATTAAGCAATGCTTTGATTGCCAGCAATGCACTAGATGGAATGAAGAAACACAATGTTGCCCGCCAATTAAAGCTGGGTACAGGGTATTTGAAGTTAAGAATGAATGCTTACAATGCAAGTTTTATCAAACAAAAAAACAATTAGAACAGTTGAAACTGTTGATAGGAGAAAAGGATTATGAAGAAACAACTGACACTAGAAGAATATGAAAATCAATCTGCAAGAGATGCCATTGTCGAACGCACTGCATCTCGGATATACCGAATTTTAGAAAAGAAGGAGCTAAGTTATCGAGAAGTATTGCGTGTACTTGCAGGAGCGCGATCACTAGCTGCAACCAATGCCAAATTAAATTAGAAAGGCGATAACTGGTCTAACGCTGAATGCATTGGTTGCACTAGACCGCTTTAAAAGAAAGGATATGTCACAGAAAATACAAATCTATTGTAAGTGTGGCAAAGGACATATGAATGAAACAGGGATTTGTTAAGATAGATCGCCAGATATTAGAGTGGCGCTATCACGATTGTTATTACGCATTCACGATATGGATGCATATACTGCTTTTAGCAAATTGGACCGACGGTTATTTTAAAGGGAATCCGATTAAAAGAGGTGAATTAGTTACATCAATAAATAACTTGATGTTGGTCACAGGAATTAAATCAGACAACACAATTCGCAAGTGGTTAAAGGTGTTTGAAAGTGAAGATATGATTACCTTAAAATCTACAAACAAATATACTCACATAAATATAGTAAATTACGACAAATTTCAAGATGTAGGCGAAACTCTTGCGGAACTAAATGCGCAACAAACTGCGTATCAAAGTGCGTATCAAAGTGCGCAACGAAGTGCGGACAATATAAGAATAATAAGAAATATAAGAAGTAAAGAAGATATAAATACTAATTGTCCGGAGCAAACTTCGTTTTCATCCGAACAGGTAACAGGATTACCACCTTTAATTCTGAAAGACGGTTCTCGATTTCACGTTTCAGAAAAGCATCTAAACGAATTCGTGGATGCGTATCCTGGCGTGGATGTACGCGATCAGATTATGAAGATGAGTCAATGGCTGAAAACCAATCCAACTAAGCGAAAGACGAAGAATGGAATCATGCGCTTTATTAATTCGTGGATTGCACGTTCGGAAAGAGAAGTGGTGAACGTACCACAATCATCAACAAAAATATCAATGCCGGAATACATCCGACAACAAGAAGCAGGAACTCTGCCAGAAGGCACACCAGCTTCAAAGGAACTTATTGAAAGATTGCAGAAACTGCAGAAGGAAGGAATGTAAGATGTCGGAGATTAAACAAAGCGCATGGAACTAACATTTGTTGATTTATTTGCCGGTGTTGGTATGGCAAGAATGGGAATGGAACAAGCAGGTTTCAAATGCGTGTACACTTGCGAGTTTGATAAACACAAAAGAAAGGAATATGAAATCATACATGGAAACATACCAGAAGGCTGCGACATTAGAGATGTACGAGCAACTGACATTCCAAGATCTAATGTTTGGTTCTTCGGAGCACCATGCCAAGACTTCTCAATCGCAGGACTTAGAAAAGGACTTGGTGGAGATAGGTCAAGCCTTGTCGGTGAAGTTTTTAGGCTCATCGAAGAAAAAGCAGAAGATAAGCCCGAGTGGGTGGTCTATGAAAACGTTAAAGGAATGCTTAGTGCAAACAACGGATATGACTTCTTATCCATACTTCTTGCAATGGATGGATTGGGGTATGACGTTGAATGGCAGACTCTCAACTCAAAAGATTTCGGAGTGCCGCAGAATAGGGAAAGAGTGTACACTATCGGACATCTTAGAGCCAAAGGTAGCAAGCAAATACTACCTATCACCAGCGCAGATGGAAAAGATAGTAATACAAAGATAAATGTTGTTGGTTCTACTAACCCAGGAAGAAAGATACAACAACGAAAATACATTTATGGCGATGAAGGACTAATAGGCTGTCTAATCGCAACTGATTACAAAGAGCCGAAAATAGTACAAATAGGGAGAATGAAATCAAACAGAGAAAATCCTAACCAACAAGGTGTAATTGTAAAAGCATGCATTACACCAGATAGGATAGAGAAAAGACAGAATGGCAAACGATTCAAAGAAGATGGCGAGCCAATGTTTACTCTGACAAAGCAAGATATACACAGTGTATTTATCCAAAATGGTGAAGAGTATGTCATACGAAAACTTACACCAAAAGAATGCATGAGATTGCAAGGTGTTCCAGATTAATACACAGATAAACTAATACAAGCCGGCATATCAGACAGTCAGATTTATAAAGCAGCTGGTGATGGTTTATCAGTACCAATAGCAAAAGAAATCGGTGAAAGGATAAGGAAAACTTATGAATAAAGAATACATACCATGCGAGGAAGCAGCACTGAGCGCACGTACTACAAAACAGAAAAATAAACAGCAGAAAATAGAACTATTTAACGATAGCTTTCAAAATTACAAACGTTACCAAATTCCAAAGGCGCAATTGGTTATTGCCGATATCCCGTATAACCTTGCTGAAAATGCATACGCAAGCAGTCCCCAATGGTACGTGGACGGCGATAACAAGAACGGTGAAAGCAAAAAGGCAAAGTCATCATTCTTTGATACTGATGGTTATTTCAGAATTCCTGAATACATGCACTTTTGCTCAAAAATGCTAATTAAAGAGCCGAAAGAAGTCGGAAAAGCACCAGCAATGATCGTGTTCTGTGCCTTTGAACAGATGCAACAAATTATTGAGTATGGGAAAAAGTATGGATTTATGAAACATTATCCGCTTGTGTTTATCAAAAATTATTCGGGGCAAGTGTTAAAAGCAAATATGAAGATCGTTGGAGCAACAGAATATGCAGTTGTTTTATATCGTGATAAATTACCGAAATTCAATAATCACAATCGCATGATCTTCAACTGGTTTAAATGGGAAAGGGATACCGTTACACCAAAGATCCATCCTACACAGAAACCGATGCAGTTACTGAAACAGTTGATTGAAATCTTTACCGATGAAGGAGATGTAGTCATAGATCCATGTGCCGGCAGCGGCTCAACACTTAGAGCGTGTGCAGAGATAAATCGTTCTTGTTATGGATTTGAAATCAAGAAAGATTATTACAAGCAGGCAAAACAGAAAATGTTAAAAGATGTACAGCAGAGTTTGATTTTATAAAAAATTAAATAAGAGAAAAGGAAGAACTTATGAAGAAGATCATTAAGGAGTTGCTAAATGAATAGATATCAAGAAGCATTAGATTATCTGGCTGTATCGTTACAAATGTTTGATGAAACAGTTGACGATAAAACATATAGGGATGAGTTAGACGCCAAAAGAGAGATTGCAAGAAAAGCGTTACAGGAACTTGTTGATAAGGCAACGCCAAAGAAACCTATCAATCAAAGTACACCGGTAGTTCGGCAGGGAAACTGTCCAAACTGTAAAGGTGAGTTACGAAAATTAGGGAGTAGGAATGAAGTTGTGATAGAGGGACAACTGTATTGTTGTTCATGCGGTCAAGCACTGGATTGGAGTGAAGAATAAATGATACTCGATGCGACCTGTGGGAGCAGGATGATCTGGTTCGATAAAAACCATAAGGACACTTTGTATGTGGATTGTAGAACGGTCGATAATGAAATTATTTATAAAAGTAAAAACGGAAAAATAGAAAGAAGACTTACGATTGCTCCGGATGTGGTTTCTGATTTTACAGATTTACCATTTGAAAATGAATTATTCGATCTCGTTGTTTTTGATCCACCACATTTAAAACAAATCGGAAGTAATGCATGGATGGCAAAGAAATATGGAAAGCTCCCTACTAATTGGAAAGATATTATTCGCGACGGTTTTGCCGAATGTATGCGCGTATTATCGAACCGTGGGACGTTGATATTTAAATGGAATGAATATCAGATACCGGTATCGGAAATCATCAAAGTAATCGGTGCATATCCACTGTTCGGAAACAGGAGTGGAAAACAGGCAAAAACAATATGGATGGTTTTTAGAAAGAAAACGCAGGTGATGTAAATGGAAAAGAGATATGACATTGTTGATGCATTTATCTATGGTATGAAAAACATGATGAGAACACTTCGTGAATTGACGGAAACTAAAGAAGAAATTCGAATTGTTAAGAAAGGGAACCGTATCACAGCTGCTTACTACGTCGATGGGAAATGCGTGAGACATGCAAATTCTAAATGTTCAAAAGAAGATAACTTTGATTTCGAGTTTGGATCAAAATTTGCATTCAAAAGAATGTGGGGTGATCCAAATGCTTAAAAAGTTAGGGTGCTTAGGAACAGTTTTTCCGAGTGATACAGCACTAAAACGAAAGTCAAAAGATGAATTGATAGATATGCTTCATATTGCAGAACACAATTATCAAGTACAAGTTGAGGCAAATATCAATCAATACAACCTGTTGAAAATGTACGTTCAAAATCAAAGTTACGATGATTTTATGAAAATGGTCAGTAAGACACAAATAGAACGGAGTGAATAATGGAAAATATAAATTTAGTAATTGGAATAATCGCACTCATATTATTCATTGTGTTCTGCTGTTGCGTCGGATTATTCCTTTGCGCATGCATCATAGCAACGTTTATAAGAGCGTGGATTATGTTAGAAGAGTTTGTCAATAATGGATTTAGATGGTGAATATAATGAATGATTTAATAAAAGATTTTCTGATAAAAATAATGTCAGCATTTCCACATAGTTTTATCAAATACTATGTAAATGGCGGATTTGAAATAACTCTTGATGAAAAAAATGTGCTTTGGTTTTCTTTAGGAGAAATAGAAAGTGATATTGAGCTGAAACGAAGATTTATATCAGCTGTAAGTAGATGTTATAAAACAGAACCATATAGAACTTCTAAGCGTAATATTGAATGGCAACAAAAACATATATTTGCTTTTAATGAAGCATTAGGAACTAAATTCAATGATGATGAAATTGCATATATTTACACATATCTCGGAAATGGATGCAACAAACCAATTGCAATTAAATTCATAGAAAGCGGATATGATCTAAATGTTTTGAAACAACTAATAGCTGAAAGGGATAAAAATAATGATTGAAATTAAGTATAAAATTTTAGATTCAAGTGCATGCGTAATTGCGAAAGGATTGGAGTTAGATGATGCTTTGGCCATGCTGTATGGATTGTGTCATAAGTACGAAGGCGAAACCAAGGAATGCGGATGGATAATCAAATCATATGAAGAAGTGGAGAATGAGGAATGATGAAATCAAGTGATATAGAAAAAGTAGAAACGATACTTGATAAAATAAACAGTTTAAAAAAAGAAACTGCAAATCTTAATCGTTCAAAAGAAGAAGGAATAGATGATGCTTGCGTAAGAATTAATCGCCGCTTTTACGAAATTGATGGAAGTATAGTTCAAACGATTTTAGATAAATTTAACTCTGAAATGAATGGATATATAGAAGAGTTAAAACAACTTGGAGTTGAGTACGTAGATGAGACAGCTTAGACGGTTGCAACGGACAAAAGGATACCTTCGTAAGACTGACGATAAGCATGGCAGAGAAATCGTCAAACCGTTTATAAAGAGCGACTTTGACGAAATGGTTAGATGCTGCCTTAATCATCGTGATAAGCACAATCCAGAGAGTTGGAAATATCGTGTGTGGTATAGAAACTACATTCTGTTGATCTTAGGAGTGAATACAGGAAACAGAATTGAAACTCTTATTGAGTTAACACCTAGAGATATTGCAGGTGGACAATACACCTGCAAAGAGATGAAGACAGGGAAGGTCCAGCAGTTCAATATGAATGCTGATGTGTACGCCACTGTCAGAGAGTATATAGAGCGATATAACATTCAGATGAACGAATATATATTCGAGTCTCGGCAAGGCTTAAAAGGCTATCCAATTACGCGCCAGCAAGCTTGGAGAGTGGTTAAGCAATTGGCTAAAGAAGCAGGCATTGAATATCCTGTAGCTTGTCATAGTCTTAGAAAATCATATGGACGTTGGTATTGGGATAGCACGCATGACTTACTTACAACACAGAAGTTACTAATGCATGAGAGTGCAGCAGAGACTATGCTCTACATTATGTTAGAACCATCCGACATACAGGATGTTAGAGAGTCTATCAATCACACTGAAAAATGGGGATAGATTCCTACATTCTTGCATGTATCAAAAATAACACAAATTTATGCGTGAGTGTAACATTCGATTTTTGTAACACTCAAAAACAGAAGAAAACAAGATAGACCAGTATTAATAAGCGTTATTAAGAAAAACAAGTATTGAAATGAGCGTTACATAGTACTGATTCTGTTACACTCACAAGACAATAGAAAAAGGAGATAAAAATGTATTCAATGGGAGTCGATACAAATGATGGATGAACTATATAGAGAAAACGTACGCGTGATTGATAGAGAATTAAAGAATCACTATTCGTACAAAAGAAAACTAGAAGAAGTCAACTATCGCATTGCCGAAATAGATGCGCAGCTTACTTCTATTGGTTGTCCTCGTATAATGAGCGAGGATGAGGCAAAATATCAAAAGGGCACTAAAATATATAGCAACATCAATATGCTAGATCTTTTTCAAGAACAAGATGATTTAATGAAAGAAAAACAAGACTTGATATATTTAATTAGCAGGGTACAAGTAAAGTTAAATATACTAAGTGATGATGAGATGGGGCTGATAGAAAAAAGATATAAAAATAAGAAAACACTTAGAGATTTGGCAATTGAGTTATGCAGTAACAAAGATACAATATATAATCAAATCGAAAAGATTTTAGCAAAACTAGAAAAATAGACATGTCTATTGAAAAAACGCAGTATAATGGGCGTAGGCGAAAACCATGAATAGAAATGTTTGTGGTTTTTTTCTTATGCAGATTTGAAACTATCAGCAGTTTCCCTCTGAAATTAATTTGGCTTATTTTCCATGTGTACTCATATGACATACTTTGCTGATAGTTTCTAATGTACATAAGACGAAGGAGGAATGCATGGGACAGGGTAAATACGCAAGAAATAGACCAGACAAAGACGGAACATTCAGAGCTGCGTTTGACAAGAATAAAAAGACGATATACGCAACACAAACAATCTGTGCTATATGTGGAAAGCCTGTAGACTTCTCACTGAAGTTTCCTGATCCGATGAGTCCGACGGTTGACCACATTATTCCTATATCAAAGGGCGGCCATCCATCAGATTTGCAGAATTTACAGCTTGCACATCTATCATGCAATCGTGGCAAGTCAGACAAAGTTATTAACAAAAAATACATAGCGGATAAGAGCATAGATAACAGGGTTTTGCCACAGTCAATGGACTGGAAAGCGTACAAAGCATAGGGGGGAGTACCCCCTACCACCATGCTTTTCGCAACCCACACCCGTTACTGCGAATATTTCTCGCTGAAATACCATTTTTTTCACAAGTGACTAGTAAAATAGCCACTTTTTTTATGGAGGATACATGATGACGAATTACAAAGGAATAGCATATTTGAGACGTAAGTTATTGTCTAAAAGAAGTAGAGTAGAAACAAGATATCGCTACTACGAAATGAAGGATTTTCACCAACCTAGAAATTTGATGGTGCCGGCAGACCTACAAAACAAATTTAAGTTTACACTTGGCTGGTGTACTAAGGCGGTTGACTCAATGGCCGATCGCTTACGGTTTAGAGGATTTAAGAACGACAATTTTAATATGCAACAAATTTTCGAAATGAATAACAGTGATATTTTGTATGATTCTGCAATTCTTGGTGCATTAATCACATCATGTAACTTTATTTACATTTCAGAAGATGAAACAGGATTTCCACGATTACAAGTTATCGATGGTGGTAATGCTACAGGCATCATGGACCCTATCACAGGCATGCTTGTCGAAGGATATGCAGTGCTAAAACGTGACGATAACGATAATCCAATGATTGAAGCATGGTTTATAAAAGGGAAAACAGTTATCTACGAAAAAGGAGATAATCCATATTCAGTAGAAAACACAGCACCATATCCTTTACTTGTGCCAATTATTAATCGCCCTGATGCAAAACGACCATTTGGTCATTCCAGAATAAGCCGTGCTTGTATTAGCCATCAGAACAACGCAAAGGATGCATTGATGAATATGGCTATCTGTTCTGAAGTTAATTCATTTCCGCAAAAATACTTGTTAGGAATGGATACCGATGCAGAACCGATTAATGCAACAGGGAAAGCATCTATGTCGGACTTCCTACAGATTAATAGAGGGGAAGACGGAGGTGTTCCTACGCTAGGCCAGTTCTCACAAGCACAACTTGCTCCATATGTAGAAGAAATTAAAGAGTATGCTGCTTTGTTTACTGTAGAGACAGGTCTAACTCTCGATGAACTAGGTATCGCATCTTCTAATCCAACCAGCTATGAAGCGATTAGAGCGTCACACGAAAATTTAAAATCTATTGCAGAGAAAGCACAGCGATCATTCGGAACTGGTTTTCTTAATGCTGGATATTTAGCGGCTTGCATCCGTGATAAGTATCCATACGCAAGAAATCAAGTGTACTTAACAAAACCATTGTGGGAACCAATCTATGCGCCTGATGCGTCCGGTATTGCTGCACTTGGTGATGCAGCTCTCAAAGTTAATCAAGCAGTGCCTGGATATATTGGCAACGATAGTATGAGAGATATTCTAGGTATTGATGGAGATAACTTCTAATGAACGATATTGTTCAGAAAGCAAAATCAGTATATTTGCGATTGATTGAGAACGACACTGAACTTATACGTCTTAGAAAATCGATTGAGAGTGGCAAAGCAAGTTATGAAGCAGCTCAAAAATATAGTGAACGCTCAGGACAGTTAGCAAAAAAAGCAATATCACAAGTCAGCAATGGTGATTTAACTGTTACGCAAGAGATTCTAAATCCGATTTTAGAAGCAAACTATCAAGATGTTATGAATATAACGTCACAGGCACAAAATGTCATATACGAAGCAGCGAATGTTAATTTAAAACCTGCTACAGTTTCATATGACAATACATATGCAAAAGATATTTCTGCGAAGCTTGAAAACTACGATGATGTAGATGATGCACTTAATGCTATAGAAAATACTTTTATTTCTGCTTCTCAAAACCATGTAGATGAAATTGGGAGAAGAAGTGCTAAATTCATGGATGAATCCGGCATTAACGTTTTAGTTTCTCGCGAATATGACGATGTAGGCGTACATACTACCGATAAAGGCGGTGGTGATGTCTGCCAATGGTGTCTTGATCGTTGCGGAACAGATGTTCCATACGATGAAGCGTATGATATGGGAATGTTTGAACGTCATCCAGGTTGTGGTTGTATCATAACGTATGCAACGAAAAGAGGAGTTGTTATACAGGGTAAAGGCGATTGGGAAACTAATCGGTGGATAAACTTACGTGAAGATAAAGAAAGAGAAAAACGGATACGGTCAAATGAATCGTATGTGCAAAACTATAGACCTGTAGTTCGTGGGACTGGGGCTGTCTTCAATACGTTAAGCGGAACAGAGATTAATGCAAAAAAAGTAGATGGATATGACAATATATATATTTCTGATAAAGCTATGATTAAACCTAAAGCTCTGCATAATATCAGTAAGGCAACGGAAACTGCTATAAAGAAAATTAATATTGATGAAGGTAAAAAGCCGACTGTCTTAATTGCAGATGGTTCAGAGATTCATTTTGCTTTAGCAAATTATGACGTTGTTAATAACTTGATTTCATATACGCCTGTTGTTGGCGATAAAAAGAAATTAATCCTATTACAAGAGGGTCATGCTGCTGAGAAAGACCCATACTCGACACCGTTTCATGAAATGTATCATTGCAAGCAAGCGCAAGAATACGAAAAAAAACACGATAAAATCACGTCGAAAAATCATCATGCGTATCTTAATGACTTACGTGTAGAATGCAAGAAAAAACTTGACACGTTAGGGATTACGGATGAAAATGTAGGTGAAATCAGTTATTATGCAGAAAAGATGTATTTTGCAGGAAAGTATGATGAAGTTGAAGCTGAGTATAATACATCAATGCTTTTAAAGAGGTGATAAAATGGTATTGTATTTTCCGGAAGAAATAAGAAAACTCGAAGAGATTTATAAACCCTATAGGGCTGGCGGTAAATTTAAAGAAGATGCGCCTCAGGAAGCAATAGATGCTTTTAAAAAAGAGCAAGAATGGATTCATGAGCAATATAGATTAGCAGGTATGGAATAAAACATCGCATAATTTTGCGGTGTTTTTATTTTACGGAGGTTTAAAATGAGTAAATTGCAGGCAACTGGGCCACCAATGATAAGAAACGGATAGGGAGGAGTTATGGCAGAACCTAAAAGATTAGGCCGCCAGACACCAACTCAATCCGTTATATTGCCATACGATAAGACGTATGGAGAAGAAGCAATAAAACTATATGAAAAATCAAAACGTAAAGCACAGGACTGGCAGAAGTTATTGATCTATGACTTACTTTCCTATGATGATGAAGAACTGTGGGTACATTCAAAGTTTGGATATGCTGTATCACGAAGAAATGGCAAGAATGAAGTTATTACCATACGAGAGATTTATGGCTTAATTAAAGGGGAGCGTATCCTACATACAGCGCACAGAACACCTACATCAAGTTCTGCATTTAGCCGTTTGTATGACATTCTAGCGAAGGCAGGATATAAAGAAAAAGAAGATTTTATAGTTACTCGTCAATATGGCTTGGAAAAAATCGAGATGATAGAAGGTGGTGGACTTGCGTCGTTCAGAACAAGAACATCTAAGGGTGGACTTGGTGAAGGATATGATCTACTTATCATTGACGAGGCACAGGAATATCAGAACGATCAAGAGACTACATTGAAGTACGTTGTTTCTTCATCGCCAAATCCACAGACGATATTCTGCGGAACACCGCCTACAATGGTATCCTCTGGTACAGTATTCACTCACATGAGAGAAAATACATTGGCAGGTAAGACCAGCAACACAGGCTGGGCTGAATGGTCGGTCGAAAGCATGACAGATGTCAATGATGTAGAGGCTTGGTATGAGACAAATCCGTCACTGGGTACAATTTTAACTGAGCGTAAGATACGTGATGAAATTGGGGAAGATGAATTAGACTTCAATATTCAGCGTTTAGGATACTGGACCAAGTTAAATCTGAAATCAGATATCAGCGAATCACAATGGAAGGAATTAATTGTCGATAAGCTTCCTAAGTTCAAAGGAAAACTATATGCAGGTATCCGCTTTGGTGCAGATGGCAAGAATGTGGCATTAAGTATTGCGGTTAAAACGACAAATGATTTAATCTTTGTTGAAAGTATAGATTGTCAGCCGCAACGTAATGGCTTGGGATGGTTGGTTCGTTTTTTAAAGCAAGCAGAACTACAAAATGTAGTAATAGACGGAGCAAGTGGGCAACAGCTACTTGCGGACGCGATGAAAGAGGCTGGAATTAAGAAGGAACCAATCTTTCCTAAAGTATCAGAGGTCATTGAAGCTAACGCACTTTTCCAACAATGTTTAGATCAAAAACTGATGTGTCACAAAGGGCAACCATCACTAACTCAATCAGTTTCAAATGTGCAACGCCGTGCGATTGGTAGCAACGGCGGTTTTGGTTTTAAATCCATCAAGGATACAGTTGATGTATCTCTGATGGAGTCAATGATTTTTGCGTTCTGGTCATGTAAGAAAACAAAGGAACGCAGAAAACAAAAAGTATTCTACTAAGGCGACTATGAATGGTCGTCTTTTTAGATATGCATCACCTACGTATACCTCACGGATTGAAGAGGAGAAAAGGAGACTTAATAAAATGGCAGATTTTACACCAATCACAACACAAGAACAATTAGACAATCTAATCAAGGATAGACTAGGGAGAGAGCGTGAAACGCTAGCGAAAAAATACGAAGAATATACAAGCCCTGACGATCTTTCCAAGATTAAGGGAGATTATGACAAGCAGATTGCTTCATTGACAAAAGAAGCTGAATCTTCTGCTAAAAAGTACGCTGATTTCGACCGTCAAATTACAGAAAGAGACAGTAAAATCAAGAGCTACGAGACCGCCTCGGTAAAAACGCGAATTGCTCATGAGACAGGACTACCATACGAAATGGCGTCAAGATTATCAGGAGAGTCAGAAGATGATATTCGCAAAGATGCAGAATCTCTTGTAAAACTGATTGGCAAAAACAAGCCTATTGCACCGCTTGCTGATCAAGAAGAGAAGCATGACGGTGGAAAGAATGCTGCAGTTAGAGCATTAGCAAAATCACTTAAAGGAGAATAAAAAATATGGCAACTATTACAAAATCAACAAACCTATTTCCAGCAGAATTAGTATCAGAAGTATTTTCAAAAGCTAAGGGACATTCATCCCTTGCTAAATTATCAGGGCAAACGCCAATTCCATTTTCAGGCAATACACAAATGGTCTTTGCAATGGATGGTGAAGCGTCTATCGTAGGCGAAGGTGAGCAGAAGCCAGCTGGTGATGCTAGTTTTAATCCTGTAACAATCACACCAGTGAAGTTTGTTTATCAGCATCGTTTAACAGATGAATTTGTAAATATGTCAGAAGAACAGCAACTTCCATATTTACAGGCATTTGCGGATGGCTTTGCTGCTAAGATTGCACGTGCATTAGATATTAGTGCTTTCCATGGTGTGAACCCTTCTACAAAGACTGCTGTATCTAGCTTAGCGGCTAAGAACTTCGATATGTCTACAATTGCTACAGTTACAACAACTGCAGGTAAGGAAGATGAAGATATCGATACAGCAGTACAAGCTATCACAGGTGAAGATGGTGTCGTAACAGGCATCGCAATGGCTCCAGCCTTCAGCGCAGCATTATCCAAGATTAAAGTTAATGGCGTAGTACAGTATCCTGAGTTCCGCTTCGGACAAAATCCAGAAGCATTCTATGGAATGGCATCTGATGTAAACAATACAGTTTCATTTGGTACATCCAAAGACTTGGCTATTGTCGGTGACTTCCAAAATGCATTTAAGTGGGGCTACACTGAAAATGTACCGTGCGAAATCATTGAGTATGGTGATCCAGATGGACAGGGCGACCTAAAGCGTACAAATCAGATTGTATTACGTGCTGAAGCATACATCGGTTGGGGAATCTTAGATACTGCATCATTCAAAAAGATCGCTAAGGCGTAATCATGCAGTACAGAAACATTAAAAACGGACGTGTGATTGATGTTTCATCTGTTTTAATTAGTGACGTGTGGGAGGCGGTTGAAAAACCGTCTCCTGTAACCACTAAAGAAAAGAAGGTGGTAAAGGATGGCAAACAACCTAGCAAGCGTAAATGATGTCAATACTATTTGGAAACCTTTATCAAATGCAGAACAGGAACAAGTAGAGGCGTTATTGCCAATTGTTTCTGATTCACTTCGTCAAGAAGCTAAAAGGGTTGGCAAAGACTTAGATAAAATGATTGCAAATGGTGAAATACTACCAAACGTAGTAAAGTCTGTTGTTATAGATGTAATTTCTAGATATTTGGACCAGTTATCATCCGATAATGCTAGTACTCTATCACAAGAATCACAATCCGCACTTGGTTATTCTTGGTCGGGAACATACGTTAATACAGGTGGTGGAATGTCTATTTTGAAGAAGGACCTAAAGCGGTTAGGGTTAACACGCCAGCGCTTTGGAATGGTGGACCTATATGGCATCCATTAAGGGAATTGCTGTTAAAATCATTCCACGAGTTCAGACAGGGACAGATGCTTTCAACGCACCCATCTACACGGATGGAGATCCGATAGAAGTTGATGATGTTCTTGTTGCGCCAGTGGGTTCACAAGAAAATCTTGATGTCACTAATCTGTATGGAAAAAAGGCACAGTACCAACTTGGCATTCCTAAAGGTGATGAGCATGTATGGACTGATGCAATTGTAGAGTTTTATGGTTATCGCTGGCATGTGTTCTCATTACCTCAAAAGGGCATTGATAAGATGATTCCATTACGTTGGAATGATAAGTACTACGTAGAACGCTATGAGTAAAGGTATTTTAGAACGCTTAGAAATCAATAGAGAAGGCGTAGGTGAGTTACTTCGTTGTCCTGCAGTGCAGGGCTATATCGAAGAACTGGCACGTAGGCAGGTATCAAGAGCAGGTGAAGGCTACGAGTATAAAATAATGCACTCATCAAAGGATGGACGTGTTACAGCTCTTGTCAAAGCCGCTAGCGATAAGGCAAAAGAGGATAACCTAGAAAACAACACGCTTTTAAAAAGTACACAGGGGTAGATATAATGGTCGAATCAGAAATTATTAAACTGCTAAACAGTAAAGGTATTAAAGCCTATATGGAGCGACCTAAGAGCGCTCCTGATGAGTATGTGATCGTTGAAAAAACAGGAACATCCAGTAAAGACTGGGTCACAACATCAACGATTGCAATTAAATCACACGCACCGTCGTTATTAAAGGCGGCTCAATTAAATGAGAGAACTAAAAAGGTAATGGTCTATGCTAATGTTAGAGGACTATCATCTATACGCCTTATTAACGATTACAATTTTACAAATATCGCAACAAAAGAGTACCGCTATCAAGCGGTTTTTTCTGTTGTAACAAGACAATTTATGGAGGAATAATATGGCAGAAGTAAATACAAATAAATCCAAGAATGTATCAACAAGTAGCCCAAAGGTAACTGGTGCTATTTACTATGCTCCACTTGGGACTACATTGCCTACAGATGCAAAGACTGCTTTAGATGTAGCATTTAAAGGTGTTGGATACATTTCTGAGGATGGATTAACGCGATCACAATCACGAAACTCTAATGATATTAAAGAATGGGGCGGTGGTGTAGTAGCAACTGTTCAAACGGAGTACAAAGAATCATTTAAATTTAAGATGATTGAAACACTTAGCGATATTGTGCAGAAGGCTGTTTATGGTGAAAAGAATGTTGCAGGTAAGTTAGATGGAACAGCAACAGCATCAATGACAGTTAAGCATAACGCATTAGAACCAGTTGCTAACGCGTGGGTAATTGACACAGTAATGATTGATGGAACACTCTCTCGTATCGTTGTACCTAATGCTAAGATTACAGAACTTGGTGACTTGGCATACAAGAAAGACACTGCTATCGGATATGACGTAACACTTAGCGCTATGTTAGATGCTAATGGAAACACATCATACGATTACTATCAAGCGCCAACTGCATAGGAGGATTAAACAATGAAGGGTAAGACAAAAACAGGGTTAGAAATCGAAATTAAAGACAGTGCATTAGATAACTGGGAATTAGTCGAATTATGGGCAGCAGCAGATAAAGGAAATACAACTGCTCTTATTTCGGCTATGAAGATTTTGCTGGGAGAAGATGGATATCACGCATTTAAAGAACATGTACGCTCACTATCTAACGATGGTGTAGTGCATGCTACCAAGATGAGTGAAGAATTATCGAGCTTCATGTCTTCGATTAATAACGGAAAAAACTAATAGCCCTTGCCGAAATTGTTAACAAATATGGTGATGAGTTGACCTGCGACCTAGCAGAGACTTATCACCTTTTTAACTATAAGGACCTGCCACCAACAAAGGTGGCAGTTCTTGTGTTCGGCTTAGGGGCAAAATCAAGAATTTATAAGAAAATGCAAGGCATCCAAGAAATCTCTGACTATTTATTGCTTCCTAGCATACATGATCGCTTATCTGAGATTGAGTATTTTTTGATACGAAACAGCAACATGGAGATACCGACCAGATTAGTAGATTTAGTTTTAGGTCACAAAAAAGATATGGGTTCAAAAAAGGATACTTGCAAAACATATATGTCAGTAGATGACTTTAATAAGTCTAGATATGGAGGTGCATAATGGCGAGCGGAATTGAATTAGCGAGCGCCTATGTGCGACTTATTCCAACTACAGAAGGAATAGGAAATGCTATTTTTGATGCATTGGGGAAAGAAACCCCAAAAGCTGGCGAAAGTGCCGGAAGAAATACAGGTAAATCATTCCTAGGCTCTTTTACAAATGCAATGAGTGGAATTAGCCAATCACTTAAACCTATCGGAGACGAGATGACTAAGAGTCTGACACTTCCAATTGCGGGGCTTGCAACTGCGTCTATGGCAGCTTGGAAACAAGTTGATGATGGGATGGATACAGTCATCCAAAAAACTGGTGCTACAGGTGAAGCGTTGCAATCAATGCAAAACTCTGTAAAAAACATTGCAACATCAATTCCTGTATCATTCCAAGATGCTGGAACTGCTATTGGTGAAGTTAATACGCGATTTGGAGTTACTGGCGAACAATTAGAGGATATCTCTACAAAATTTTTAAAGTTTGCAAAGATAAACGGCGTTGATGTTAATCAATCAATAGACCAGGTACAGAAAGCAATTTCAGCATTTGGTTTATCAACTAATGATGCTGGTGCATTTTTGGATACGTTAAATAAAGTTGGCCAAGATACAGGCGTAAGTATGGATGTATTGGAATCTGGATTAATTTCAAATTCTACAGCATTACGTGGTATGGGTTTAAATGCCGCATCTTCAGCTACATTATTAGGAAATCTCGAAAAATCTGGCGTTGATGTATCGACTGCTATGATAGGTCTTAAGAAGGTGCAAGCAAATGCAATGTCTGAAGGCATCAGCATGCAAGATGCCTTTGTAAAAGCACTATCTTCTACAGATGGTGCAATTTCTGTATTTGGTGCAAAGGCCGGCCCACAGTTATATGCGGCTTTCCAGAATGGAGCATTATCGGCAGATATGTTTACGGATTCTAGCATATCGTTAGAAGATGCATTAGGCTCCGTAAGTGATACATTTGATGCAACATTAGATCCAGCAGACCAATGGCAAACAGTTTTAAATAACTTGATGCAATTAGGATATGAAGTCGCTGAAGCGGTCATGCCTTCAATCCAAACGGCTGTTGACGCAATCATTCCTGCAATAAAAGATTTAGCAGATGGTTGGTCTAATTTAGATCCTGGTATGCAACAGGCAATCATAGCAGGTGCTGGAGTACTAGCAGTATTAGGACCTGTTATTTCTATTATTTCTGGCATTACTGGCTCAATTGGCAAATTATCTAGTGGAATATCGATGTTATTAGGACATCCTATTTTATTAGCAATTGGAGCAATTATTGCAGGATTAGTTCTGCTTTATCAGAATAACGAGGATTTTAGAAACTTCGTTAATGAAGCATGGAAGAACATCCAAAAAGTTGTTGGTGGTGTTATAGATGCTATTGCAGGATTTTGGACGAATACATTACAACCAACTTTACAAGCAATAGGTGATTTTGCACAAAATACATTGTGGCCAATAATTCAGGTTATTTTTATGGCTGTTGGGGAAGTCGTTCAAGCAGTCTTTAGTTTAATTGTTGGCTCATGGCAAAATATTCTTTTGCCTGCCTTTACAGCAATAGGCACATTTCTTAGTAATGTGTTGATGCCAGTTTTCGGTACAGTGTTTAATGGGATTAAAACAGTGGTTTCTGTTGTTTTTGGGGCTATTTCAGATTTTTGGAATGGTATTTTAAAACCAGTGTTCACAGCAATTGGTGATGCGGCGAAATGGCTTATCGATGCAGTAAAAGGGCCATTATCAGCAATTCAAGATACTTTTAAAAATGTCTTTGACGGAATCAAGTCATTTGTTTCTCCAATTGTTGATTGGCTAAAGGGAATCTTTAATTTTAATTGGAGCCTTCCGCATATTGATTTGCCACATTTTAGTATAGATGGTGAGTTCTCGCTATTACCTCCAAAAGTCCCTCATCTTAGTGTTGATTGGTTTGACAGAGCCACAAAGAATCCGCGTATTTTAGATGGAGCAACCATTTTTGGCGCCAGTGGCAACAAACTATTAGGCGGTGGCGAAACTGCAAGAGAAATCATTATGTCTGAAAACTATCTCAAGAATTTATTGACAGATGGAGACAACTCATTATCAAAACGCTCAATTACTATTAATCAAAACAACTATAGTCCTAAAGAACTGAGTCCTTTAGAAACGTATAGACAACTTAAGAGAGCATTACTGGAGACAATCTAATATGAGAAATAAATATTTAATTATTGAAACTAACGGAAAAACATTAGACTTCAGAAATGACAACCGGTTTATTCTGTGTGATCCAGTAGATGGATTGAATCCTGTTAGTGCTGAATATAGTTCATCTAAAGGTGCCAATTACGACGGAGAACGAATGACAAGCGTTAGATTATCGATAAGGACACTAACGCTACGGATTAAAGTGCTAGAGCCTGTTGATGAAAATAGACATGCTCTGCACTCTTTCTTTATGTCTAAAAAGAAAGTAAGGGTATATTACTACAGCCCTAGTTTGAATGCGTATATTGATGGATATGTTGAAGGCGTAAGCGATCAACAGTTTTATAGAGATGATATGGTAGTAATTTCGATTCGCTGTTTCTCTCCATATTTTGTTGAAACTTCAAAATCCATAACATCGTACAATACGGTAAGTTATGGATTCCATTTTCCATTTAGCATTACTGTGCCAGTTCCATTCGGTAGCTTATCAAGTACAGATCACCAATCCGTTCTGAACAAAGGCACCGAAGATGTTGGATGCATTATCCACATAAAAGCAATTGGTGGAGATGTTGTAAATCCAGTTATCTACAATCAGACTACGGATAAAAGGATGCATATTAAAGCGACAATCAATAGTAATGATGAACTCTTAATTAAAACGGCTGTCGGTGAAAAGAGCATCTTCTATATAGACGATGTAGCCTTAGACAAAACGAATATGATTGATAGTTTGGATAGAACAAGCGATTGGATCACGTTGTTGACTGGGGATAATTTGATTTATGTCAACGCTGAATTGGGAGTGAAGTACATGCAGGTAATTGTTGAAAACGAAACACTATATAACGGGGTTTAATATGATTATTAACATTACAGAAAATAACGGCTTAAAACTTTTAGGTGTTGTTGATAATTACTCTAGTTTGATTTGGACGGAATCATTTAAATCCACTGGTGACTTTTCTTTAGAAATACCGTTGACAAAATCCACATTTGAGATGTTGAAAGTGGGAAGACAACTTTATTTAGATAAGGATTTAGCCCATAGAATGATTATTGAAAAAGCGATAACCAGAGCATCATTAGATAAGGGATTACTACTTACTGTTAGTGGTAGATGTGCAAAGTCGCTACTATCTAGAAGAATCATTTGGGATGAAATCAGAAAAGAAAATCTAAACTTACTACAAGCGATTGATTTGGTTATCTCTCAAAATATGAGGGGATTACCAATTGTGTTTGATAAATCTAAACATGCATTTTTAGAAAAGTATAAAACTGATGGAACAATCAAGAGTGCTAGCGTTTTAGATTGGCTAGAAGGTTCTTTGAAAGAATTCAATTTGGGATATAACGTGTCTTTTGTTAATGGAAACTATCTACTTGAGATTAAAGAACCTAGGAACACGAATGTGTTCTTTTCTTTTGAACGTGGCAACATGATTTCAAATGACTACTATGATGATATTTCAAAGTACTCGAATGTGGCATTAATTCGTGGAGAAGATAGAGAAAACGCTCCAAGAGTCACCCAGAGTGTTGGGGATAAAACTGGTTGGGATAGGTTTGAAACATATATCGATGGTTCAAGTTATAGTTCTGAAATTGCGGGTAATAAGCTAAGCGAGCAACAGTATCAGAACATGCTAAAAACATATGCTATACGTGGATTAAAGGATATTAAAAGACAATATGATGTAGAAGTTGACTCTGGACTAGATAATCAATTTGATAAGTATTATTCCATAGGTGATATCGCTCACGTTAAATCTTTTGATGGAAATGATGTACAGGTTCTGGTTTCATCAACAACACTATCTGATTCAGTAGATGGGCGTACAATTTTGCCAACAATGGAGGTGATGGATAATGGCATATAGATCAGGATTCTTTAATGCAAAACAAAACACAGACGGCTCATATGATAGAACATATGATGCAAATGATATTTCAAATTATTTAGGCGGATTAATCAGTGATGGTGTAGTGCAGTCATCAGCAGATGCTCTACAGGTCAGTGTTGAACAAGCATCGATGCAAGTACAAATTAGACCAGGCAGGGCATTTCTAAATAACCGATGGTTTACGGCGGATTCTGTAATAGCGCTACCGTTAACACGAGCACACGGAACTTTATCTAGAATCACCGCAGTTGCGTTGCATTTTGATGAAGTTAATAGGGAAGTTACGCCGGTGTGCATCGATGGAACATTAGCAAGTTCACCAGTTCCACCAACACTCGATAAAACGTATCTATTACTTGGACTGGTAAAAGTTCCAGCAAATCCGAGTAATTTATCAAAAATCACTGTAAGTGATTCAAGAAAATTTGTACATGCATTAGTTAATTACGATTTTAATCAAGAAGTTTTGCAAAAGGAATATATTCAAACTTTTAATGCATGGTTTGACGAAATCAAAGGGCAATTAGGTACGGACCTAGCAGGTAATTTACAAAATCAAATCAACGCAATTAAGAGCGAGCAATCGCAACTCTTGCAAAGAGTTTATCCGATTGGCTCACTTTATATTTCTGAAGCGATCGTTAGCCCAGCCACATTATTTGGATTTGGGCGATGGGAGAAGATTGAGGATAGATTCTTGATAGGCGCTAGCCGAAACACGCCTATCAAATCATCAGATGGCAGTAAAACGCACAGCCACGGAAATAAAAACGGTAGAAATGGCAACTTGGCTGCGGCAATCGGCGCGGTTAATGGAAACACTAACGCCGTTGGATACAAGGCTACTAACGACACAGATTTAAACGCTCTGGGCAATCCAACATTTGTTGTCTCTGGAGCAGGGCAGGGTTTCACAGGCTGGAACCATTTTACTGCTGTGGTTGGCCAAACAGCCGAAACGGCAACATTACCGCCTTATTACGCTGTTAATATCTGGCGTAGAATAGATTAATTGAAAGGAGTATGCAAGCATGGAAATTAAGTTAAATGATGGCAGAAGCTTCGGAATCACTTCTTATCAGAAGAAAAGTTTTGAATTGATGATTCCGTTCAATAAGCTTTATGACACATCAGTGTTGATGACTCAAAACAATGTTTCAGGCTCTAAAATCATAGATTCTAGTATGGGAGAAGAAACAGTCCTTTATCAATTCAACGCAGTAAAGCCTTTAGGGTTTGAAACTAAGATAGTTGATAATAACAATATTAGTATTAGGTTTTCTTTTGAAGAAGTTCCGCAAGCGGAAATCGATTTAGCCAATCAAAGAGCAGAAACAGAAGCAGTCGCACATTTTATCGCATTGGGTTTGCAAAATGCCGATGTCAAAGACGTAATCAAGTGGGCGAAGTTTTTAGAGGATTGGCATCCAAAAAAGTTCCCATATAAAAAAGGGGAACGATTTAAATACAAAGGCATTCCTTATGAGGTTGTTGAGGATGTAATATCGAGTGAAAATAGTACTCCGGATAAGGATGGCAAGCATTACAAGTTGTTAAAAGCAAGCGAAAACAGTCAAGATAAACCGAAGGTTGAAATCAAGCCGTGGGACGAAAAACATACATATAACAAAGGTGATTTAGCAATCGCACGTGGAATTGTGTTTATCTCAACAATTGACGGTAATAAAGGCAATGAGCCAGGCTTCGGCAGTGCTTGGGACTATTACAAAGAAAATTAAATATTTGCTATTAAGGCGACCAATGCGGCCGCCTTTTTAGATAGATAGAAAGAAAGAGGAAAAATAAAAATGATTGAAAAAGCAAAAGAATTAGCATCAAGAGCAATGACAGAAGTAAATAGTGCTGAGGTTAAACCTGAAGATTGTTTCGTTGTTTGGTTTTGCAAGACTCTTCAGAACTGGAAAGCACTAGTCAGTACTAATGCTTTAAAGTCTGCAAATGGACAGGCGGACTATTGCGAGGTAACTCACAATGGCGACAAGAATGAAACCTACGTAGATGTATATTGCAAAGCAAAGAACATTTGCTATGCAGATGAAAAATAGGAAGGAGAATAAACAAATGGGAAGAATTTATAACGTGCCTGATGTTTCAGAACATCAACCAAACTTTGACTTCTCGCCTTATGCCGGCAAATATGCAATTTTACGTGCGGGTGTAGCAAGTAGAGAGGATTACTCATTCCGTCGACATGTAGCAGAATGTCAACGTTTAGGAATCACTATCGGCGTATATTTCTATTCCTATGCTTTGAATGTGGCACAGGCGATAGAAGAAGCACAAAGATTTGTATCTATCATCAGTGGAGTAGATATTGGATTAGGGGCTTGGCTGGACATGGAAGACGCCGACCACTACAAAGTTAATAACGGCGTATATATTACACATGATAATATTGCGCCTATGTCACGTGCATTCTGCGACGTAATTGCTTCTGCTGGATACTACACCGGAATTTATACATCGCTTTCTTGGCTTGGTTATTTGGCGCCTGAATGTGATCCATACGATAAGTGGGTAGCGGCTTGGGGAAACAATGATGGAAGTCATACGGTAGACACTTCCGCATACGGAACTATTCAGCAATACACTAGCAACTATGGAACGCTAGACGAAAATGTAATCTTTGTTGACCCATCAATCTATCGTACTGGTGTATCCGCAGATAGACCGGATAACTATGCTCCGGCACCATCTGTTATTGCTCCTGAAGCACCGGACGTATATATCGTACAATCCGGTGATACACTGTCCGGAATTGCGGCGAGATACGGAACTACATGGCAGGAACTTGCGGCAATCAATCGTTTAAATGATCCTAATTTGATTTTCCCAGGACAACAGATTGTAATTAGAGGTTCTGCTAATGTAAGTAATTCCGGTGGCGGTGAAGAATACTACACAATCCAAGATGGCGATACGCTATCGGGCATCGGAGCAACACATGGTGTTTCTTGGCAGTGGCTGGCAGAAATCAACGGAATTGATAATCCGGATTTGATTTATCCAGGCAAAACAATTCGTGTTAGATAGGAGGAAATAAAAATGGAAAAATTAAATAAAGTATTAGGAATGAGCGGTGAGGCATTTGGATACATCGCCCTTATTTTCGGAACAATAGCAACAGCATTAGGGGGAAGCGATCAAATGTTAATTACACTCATCTGGTTTATGGTAGCGGACTATGGAACAGGTCTTATTACGGCAGGTATTTTCAAAGCCTCTCCAAAGTCCAAAACAGGGGCATTGGAGAGCAGAGCATCACTCAAAGGATTATTCCGTAAGGGCGGTATCTTGTTGATGGTATTTATCGCTGTACAATTAGATAAAGTGACAGGTATGGAACTAATCCGTAATGCTGTGGTTACTGGATTTATTGCAAGCGAGGGAATTTCGATTATCGAGAACCTCGGATTGATGGGATTGCCAATGCCGGCAATCATTGTAAAAGCATTAGATACTTTAAAACAAAAAGCAGATGCACAACAATTAGCAGAAAAGCCAAAAGAATAAACACGAGCCTACTCTCATTGCGAGGGTAGGCTGTTTTTTGTTTTTATAAAATTTCTTCGAAAGTCTCTGTGTCTTCCGGATCTTCAAAGCGCATGATAATTGAGATATTATTCATATCGTCGAAGCACGCCAGGAAGTAGTCCAAGAAAGGCGTATATTCGCCCCATTTTAATGATAAACGATTGCTGCAGATAAAGTCGGCGTCATAGTTGAAGCGCTGAAGAACTGGTGCAGCGAGAAGAGAAGCAAACACGCGGTTGCCGTCTTTGCGTTCTGGTTCAGCTAGGTCTATATTTATCAATTTCTGCGCGTTCTCAATTGTCATATTTGCGACAGAAGTAACGCCATTGCGATATTTGCCGATTAACTGTTCGGAAATTCCTGACTTCTTACTTAGAGAATAAGCTGTTTCGCTACTATCCAAAACTTCCTGGACCATTTCAATTAGATTAATCTTTTCCATATTTTTCCTCCTTTAGAATACGATTTCCTTTATTGATTGTAACTGTTCGTGAGTTAATACTGTTGCCTTTGTTAAGTTGATGTGTAGCATATTTCTGATTGCATTGTATTTTTCGGCCCACTTCTTAGTTTTCTTGTGAGAAACGATGTAATAAACCTGTGCACTGATTTTCTTATCTTCTAATTGGTCGTCAGTTTTATCTGCCCATTCGAGTAATGATTGGATCATGTTACTTGCCTGTTGCATTGTCATAAATTGTTTGTTTTGATAATATTCGTATATTAATTCTGGACATTCTTCTTGTTTCTTACTGATTAGGCTTTCGATAAATTTTTCTTGTTTGTATGTCATTTTTGTCATGATTTTTAATGCCTTTCTTTTTACATCTATATACTATCATTATTTATAGTATATGTCAATACATTTACTATAAATATTTTTAGTAAATATTTTACAAAGATTATTAAAAATGAATAATATATTGGTCAACTTTTTGGTCAACTTTTTTAAAAAATCGCGGTCTGTCGATGCACGGATATGCAGTAAAATAGCGGGCCTGTAACGTGCTGGCATTGGCAAAACAACGCTCAATCAATTCTCATCACTCGCTCCATTAGTTTAATGGCGCTCCAAAATTAGATGGGGTGTTGAAAAAACGATTGTAAAGAAGGATGGGGC